>Ga0209629_10000655_pt1 | contig 19629 bp, 21 predicted proteins | sample TergutCu122P5_FD_187286 | JGI IMG/M metagenome (GOLD analysis project Ga0209629, IMG submission 187286) | Cubitermes ugandensis P5 segment gut microbial communities from Kakamega Forest, Kenya - Cu122 P5 (SPAdes) (version 2) | ecosystem: Host-associated > Arthropoda: Insects > Digestive system...
ACCTACATACTTTAAGCATGGCTCGATTAAATATTTATTTACAACTATTGTGACCCTTGTCTTCCATGGTACCAATTCCTTTGCTGTCTCTATTCTTCGGAGGAGTCTAGGCAGCGTCAAATTATCTTGCTTAGTCAAATACTTTATTCTGTGCAATTCGTTTATATGCTCAATTCCAAAATTCTCCAGGATCATTAGCTGCATGTCATGATTCACTCGAGCTAAGCACTTTGCAGGTTCTAATTTTATCCTGTTTTCTAAGAGTAGCACCATTACTTCTTCTCGTAGTTTCTTCAAAGATATATAAGTAAACAGAGTGCTCCTTGCAATTAAGAATTCTTTAGAAAGTGCCTCAACGATTTGAGTGTCGGAGCGGTACATCTTGCTCCTTTTTAAAATTTCGAATCTCTCTATTGCAGCCAATATCAATGTGTTTTTGCTTATCTTCCTGTACTGGAGGTTACTATCTATGATCAAATTTCTCAAATAGTACTCATCCACCTCAGAATAGTCCAATATGAAGGCGGGGGCAAATAGGTATCGCTCATTTTTTGTATTGGCAAAGAGATTTCTCATAGCTATTACTCTACTTTTACCTGAAATGATGGTCAACGTGTCATTTGCCTCTCTAAGCAATACGAGAGGTGATACGAGGCCAATATTTTCAATCGATCCTATTAATTTTAAAAGCTCTTCTCTAGTTGGCTTGTCGAAATAATTCCAGTTATCGGCGCAATAATTTAATTCCATGATATTCACTTTTTCAAATCTCTTAAACAGATCAACGCCTTCGGTGAAGTTTTTAATCCTGGTGCTTAAAATCTTAGCCTTTCTTTGTCTAGTCTTTTCTTCTATTACAGGATCAGTTGGAGGAAGTTCAAAAGATTCAGTTGTAACTCTTACAGGGTCGTTTTTGACCCTCGCTTTTGGTAAGAGGTCTTCTCCATAGTGAGATTCTATATTAAAACCCATGTTGGCCATTGATCTTGAAAAACCAGTCATAAAATCTATAGCCATATTTTTATTCTCCCAATAGTAGTTATTATCATTATATTCTAAAAGATAAAATATATGACAAAAAATTATATTCACTAGCTACCTTTTATGATCATGGGCATATATAACAGCATCTCTCTTAATGATCTTTTTTATAGTAGTAGAAGTTATCGTATTGGAAAAATCTGAGTACTCTCGTCCATTATATGTACGAACCTTAAAAGTATATGTTGTTCCTTGTGAAAGCCCAGTAACTGTACACAAAAATCTTTCAAATTTTTTTTAAATTTCTAAAATAAATTTTAATTATTTTTCATATGCTAAAAAATAAGCTGAGATTTTCTAAAATCTCAGCCTATCTTAAAGTGGTAGCAGCAGGGATAGTTTATGGAGTGTAAACAACGATTTTTTGAAAGTCAGGTGCCCAATAAGTAGACCCACCCCTAATTTCAACTATGTTGTTCCCACTATTTAAACGCACATTGTTCACTTGATAGTAGCTAAAGTTGTACCAGCCGGTAATTGGGAAAGATATCTTCTGAATCAAATAACCATTAACATACAAGTTAGCACTTCTAGATTCTCCCGTACAGTAATAAATTTTAATGCTTGCAGATGTGGTTGTACTAGCACTATAAACTGTAAATTTAATTGCACTATTGCTATTTACAAACCCTACATATGCCCCATTTGAATCATTAACGATCTTAGCTCCACCTGATAGTTGGGCATTTATAGCTTTATAAGTAACACCAGATGATGGAGTGTCAACAACGATTTTTTGAAAATCAGGTGCCCAATACGTAGACCCACCCCTTATTTCAATCGTGTTATACCCACTATTTAAGCACACATTGTTAACTTTATAATAGCTAAAGTTGTACCAACCAGTAATTGGGAAAGATATCCTTTGAATCAAATAACCATTAATATACAAGTTAGCACTTCTAGATTCTCCCGTACAGTAATAAATTTTAATGCTTGCAGATGTAGTTGTACTAGCACTATAAACTGTAAATCTGGTTGCACTATTATTACTTACAAATCCTACATATGTCCCATTAATATCACTAACAACCCTGGCTTCACCTGATAGCTGTGCATATCTAGCTTCATATGTATTGCTTGCCGCAGATACAGCAACAGTTGTGATAGATGCATAGGATAAGAACATTGCGACTATTATGAAAATCGAAATTAATAGTTTGTTTTTTTTCATTTAACTCCTCCAAGTAAATTAAATTTTTGATTCACTTACATAATCGGATTACTTGCCCATTGGAACCATCTCCTTTCTGCAATTTACACTTTTTCGGCAAGAAAGTTAGCCAAAAATAATCACTTGAAATTGTCAAATTCGTATTTGATATAATTTGCACATCTTTACTCACTACTAGGCGACCTAGTACTCATATAGATGAATGTTTTACTGAATTTTTCTATTAAAATTCTATTTTTTAATGGTAGTTTCAATTATGTTTAGTTGTACTATACTTTAGGAACGATGAAACTACAACCGCAACCTTTAGGTATGACATTTGGTCTTGTGCTGACCTCTATTGATCCGTAGTATGTACCAGCAGCTAATCCAAAGTATACACCACCGTATCCTCTACCGTTCATATAACTCTGAGAAGTTATAGCTACAATTCTCGTAAAAGTTTTTTTATTTCCCCCCCACACTGGGCTACCGCTCGAAAACATGTCGACTGTCATATTCAAGGAAGGGAAACGAACCTTCAGACCGGTAAGGTCAGAAAAACTCGCACCTGTATCTTTTTTATTTGCCGCTAAATCAATCTTAATGCTCAATTTTTTCGTATAAGTGCTGTAATTCATGCTGTAGCTGAGAACCAGGATCTCACCGGTTGCTGCGTGTATAACCTTAGTTCCCGATACCGAAGTGTAAACGAAGATAAACAGAAAACACGTGAACATTGAAACAGATTTTATAAGTTTTTTCATAATAAATTCCTCCGTATATAATTTTAATAATTGATTATGAAACTCACAACCATTAAGTATATTTGTCTTTTTAATACTATGTTTAGTTGACTAAATTTCTAATACTAATGCAACTGAAATCATTTTAGATTTAGATTGTTTTTTTACTTATTTAATCTATTTACTTGTCCACAGGAAACACCTGACCTTTCTGCAATTTATACTTGAAACCAATACCAATCAAAGATATAATGATATGCAAAATAACTGATTATCGTCAATTATTTCGTGTTTTATATCTAGTAGTGAGGAAATCAATTAATTTTCGTTCTGTAGGCTTAGAATTTTATTTCTTCAATAAATTTTAGGTATGTTCTCCATTTCATGACAAGCTCGGATTAGCATACTTAATAATTATCAACCTACTTGATTGATATCGGAAATCATTTGCATCATTCCTACTTGTATATTAGACACATCAAACTATAAAAATCTTTCAAAATTTCATTAAATTTCTAAATAAATTTTAATTATCCTTACACATTTTTTACCAAGAATAAAATAGTTTATAATTTTCTAAAATTCAGTCTATCTTATTGCTTAATTCTTTTAGATCATCCCTTAAAGATCCATGTCCTAGAGCACAAATTTACGTCTTATTACTACCCCGTAATAAGTTACAACCATCACCATTAAGTCTTATAATTAACCTATTAATCCTAGATATTTAATTTAATTAAATATTATCTATTTATTTTATCCAAACACAAATAAGCCTCATCTTTTAATCTTTTAAAAAATAGGCTAACCCTTCACTCAAAAAAGTCAAGAATTAAGGCCTCGCTCTTCAGTGAAGCCTTAGTCATTACACTATTTCATTTGTTATTTTAATATTCCCACTCGCAAATAAAACCTGTATTTGTATAATCATACCCTGTATAACCATCTCCCCGTATATATTTATTTTGAGTAGTATCCCATCCATAAGAACTGGATATTACTGCATAATTATTCTCAGGATAAGAATAAGGTACCTCAGGAATATACCAATTTGTATAGTCGAAAGCTTCTCCGGTTATCCATCTCCAGATACCTTCCTCCGCTTCATCTGTAGCACCAATATAAAACTGACCTTTTCCTACGTGTACTTGGTCTTTGTATAGTGTGCTGTATATAAGTGATTCAAGAAATCCTTGCTCTTGTGCTGAAGTAATTGTTACTAAGTGTCCACCAAGGCTCTCACAATAGCTTCTTGCTTCATACCAAGATATAGAATCATTAAAAATAGAATAAGTATGTCCATTAAATGCATCTATTGTAACTGGAGTATATATACCTGTTTTGGGTGGTTTAATTATTTGAATACTAGTAGTATTAGGCACATTTGTTGTGTTAGGTGCACTTGTGGTATTTGGTACACTTGTGGTATTTGGTGTATCCTCTGTACTGTTTACTATTGATATTTCACAATTCGGCAATACATCCGCTAATTTTTGTTTCTGTGCACTCGTTAGATAACCACGTACATTCAACATCTGCAAGTTCGTAAGTGATTTCAATACCATCAAATCACTAATTTGAACGTAACTAACATCTAAACTATTTAAATCTGTCAGCAACTTAAGAGGCGATAATTCATTGAATTGATTTTGATATATTGCCAATGATATCAGATTAATAAGCAATTTAAGCGGTGTTATATCAGTAATATCGTTCCTTGATATATCCAAATAACTTAAATCATTCAATGATTTAAGCGATGTTATGTCTTTTATTTGATTATTCGACAAATATAACTCTTTTAAGTTAGTCAAATACCCCATCACAGTTATATCATTTAATTGATTGTCATTTAAATTTAAATGCCTTAAATTTGTCAATGACTTAAGTGGAGTTAAATCAGTGATTTCATTGCTGGTTAAATCCAAATAAATTAATTTATTCAATGATTCAAGTGGCGTTATGTCTTTTATTTGATTATTTGATAAATATAACTCCATTAAATTAGCCAAATACTCAATCGCAGTTATGTCATTTAATTTATTATCACTTAAACTCAAAGTCTTTAAATTTGTCAATGACTTAAGCGGAGTTAAATCAGTAATTTCATTGCTGTAGAGAACAAGATCGCTTAAATCAGTCAATGATTCAAGTGGTGTTAAATCGCTTATCTTATTTCCACTCAAGTTAAGTTCTACTAAATTTGTCATGTATTTTAGCGGCTTAATATCAATATCAGTAAGTCCTTTTGAGGATAAATCAAGACTAGTTTGATCAATTGAATACACTTGTCCTGCAATTGTTATTAATTTTAACTCTTTAGTGCTGTTACCATCAGTAGTGTTATTGGTTGTATTAGTTGAATTAATCTGCTTTTGAAACATGGATCCGAGTCTAGAGAAAAGTGTATTATTTCTAACTAATACTGCTGCAACAAGTATTATACACAAGCACGCAGCGACCATACTTGGCATCCACATTGGCTTTTTCTTAGGAACTAAATTACCTCTTGATATTTTTTCTTTTAGCTCTGTATCAACACATATACTTCCAAGCCTTGAATCAATAATATCTTTAATGCTTTTATCATTCATAATACCATCCTCCCAGCTTATCTTTTAAAATATTTTTCGCCCTAGAAAGACGTGTAGATACAGTTGCTTCAGGTATTTTTAATACATTTGAGATTTGACGGATCTTCATTTCCTGATAGTAATACAAAATGATGACATCTTTATATTTCGGAGGCAGTTTCATAATTTCCGCAATAACCGCATCATCTTGAACATTGGTCTCATAGTTACTGTATACAGGGATATCTTCCAAAATTGCCGATTCGTCTATTCGTTTCCACCATGAACTGCGCAAATAGTTTTTGCATACATTGATGGCAATTCGCATAACCCATGTCTTTACTTCAGAATTTCCTTTAAATTTATCGTAATTCTTACATATTTTTACCAAAGTATCTTGTACTGCATCTTCTGCTAAATGAACGTCTTTAAGGTAAAGAAAGCACATCCTGAGCAAAGCATCTCCATAGCAGCTCAATACTTCATTCACAACTAATTCCATATCTCTATCAACCACTTTAGCACGAAAATCATTTGCATCATGCTCCCTTTATCATATTAGCCACATCAAATAGCAAAAATCTTTCAAAATTAGTATATGTTATCGTAATTACTTTGTTGACAATTGTACCAGTGAATATAAAGATAAAGTGAGTGTTGTTGTAAATAATTTAAGCTTTAATTTCATAAAACACTCATTAAAATTTAATCTAGAATAATTTTAACATATTGATGCAGAAAATAAAAGATGATTTACAAATCATCTTTTTTAGGAGTTTATAATGTTATTTAAAATTTATTTTAAGTCAACTGTATTGCCATTAATTATGATAGACACAATTTTCTCGTAATCAATGGGTTCATTGTTAATCAATTTAATACTAAACTCACCATTTGGTCCATGATTTGGTGGTACTGAAATAATTTTTGGGTTAGGGTCATCAATTAAAGAATAACTTGAGATTCCATTGGATCTTTCAATCAAAAATGAGCTGAGTTTTTCCACCAAGCCATCCGCCATTGTTACAGAAATATCCATATTTAAAGAATATGATTCATCCTCATTGCCTAAAATAGTAATCCCAAAAGGAGAAAGGTCTATTTCATTTAAGTTTATAACACCTAAATCAATATTACATTTTGTGGATTTTGACTCTTTGAGTGCATTGACTTCAAAAGTTGCCTGCAAATTGCAAGGAGCATAATTGATGTTTATGAAACCTAAAGCCTTAAGTTTGCAATTGGATAAAATGTCAGGGCTTGCAGTATATATAACTTCCGAATAATCAGGATTAATATTGCTTTCTCCATTGCCTCTTATATATACCATGTTATCTAAATTTACTGTGTTCTTTTGGATATTCCCTTTTTCATCCAAATGGAAGATTATCTCATTATAAGGTAACTGTACAAAATCATACCCATCTACACTATAATAATAATTATCCTTGACAGCATCAGGAGAATCTGTCGTAAGTGCAAGATTACCATTGGTATACATAGCACTGCTTTTTATGTAATTTTTGCACAATTGAACATGAAGCTTTCCGTCTACGATTCCGATATTTGAAATATAAATAAAATTGTTGCCTGGAATAGGAATATGCAATTCATTTGGTTTTAAAATATTAATGGTTTGTCCATTATCCAGTTTGCTCTGTAATTCATAATATGAATACACATCAGCAACTACCACAGTTGAAATGTAGTTCTTATCAATTTCCACAGTATTTACTTTATCTGAAATCTCTCCAAGATTTATTTTTATATCAGTATCATCAGACTTCTGTATAACGCCAGGGAGCTCGTCAAAATGAACTGTTATTTTTTTCCCATTTAGTGTATCTATTCCTGTGCCATCGGTAGTTGCAAACAATTGCATAATTGCAGTATATGTCGCTTCATCATAAGTTAATACCTTTGTAGTAAGGGGAAAAGTATTAAGATATACACCATTGCATTTAACTTCATAATTAAATATTTGAAGGCTTTTATCAATCCTGTTGCCAATTAAATCCTGTAAAGATATGTATATATATACTGCATCATCATCATTCATTGCTCCTATAACTTCCATTTTAATGCCGCTATCCTCATTCACTATATTGATCGGCTGAAGCTGTCCTTCAAATTTAGATCCCTTAGATCCTAGTATTGACAAAAGTGCAGTAAAGCTCGGAGATGTCGTCTCTAATTCATCGATAGTAGTATTAGTCGAGTCTATCGGATTGCTCGAATCGGTCTGATTGCTCGAATTGGTCTGGTTGCTCAGCTGAGATTGCTCTAAAGACGTGGAGGGTTTGGATGAAAGCGCAGTAAAGCTCGAATTTTTTTTCATTAATAATGGTATAGCAAGTATTAAACATAAACATGAAGCGATTACAATTAATATCCATTTAGTTTTTTTATTAATCATATATAACATCCTCCTTCATTATATTATATTAGACACATTAACTTGCAAAAATCTTTCAAAAAATACTAAAAAAAATAAACAAGTAATTTCTAGCCACTAACCACGACCATATGCTATTATATTTTTAAAAGAAGATGAACATTTAAACTAAATCTTCATAATATATATTTGAAAGGATAAAATTATATGATAAATGTAGCGATTATTGGCACAGGTAATATTTCTCATGCACATGTAGAAGCTTACCTTGCTTTCTCAGATAGATGTCGTATAACCCATCTCGTCGATATTTTCCCCGAAAAAGCAGTTTTGGAAAATGAGGCATATGGGCTTAATGCAAAGGTGTCTTCTTCCCATAAGGACATAGTTTACGATCCATCCATAGATCTTGTGAGCATTTGCACTCCTCCATACTGTCATGCTGAAATAGCCATTGATTTTCTAAACACTGGTAAAAACGTGATTGTGGAAAAACCAATGGCTGCTTCCTTAGAAGAATGCGACCGTATGATAGAAGCAGCCAAAAAAAGTGGAAAGATCTTTTCTCCTATAGCTCAAAATCGCTTTCGAGATCCTATTATGAATCTAAAAGCAGTTTTGGACAGTGAAAAAATTGGCAGAGTTGTCCATGTACAGGTAGATTCTTACTGGTGGCGCGGTCTATGCTATTATGATTTGTGGTGGCGCGGTCTCTGGGAAAAAGAAGGCGGTGGATGTACGTTAAATCACGCTGTTCATCATATCGATATGCTTGGCTGGATGATGGGCATGCCTTCAAAAGTAACGGCGATGATGAGCAATGCTTCACACGATAATGCTGAAGTGGAAGATATCTCTGTAGCTGTTATGCAATATGACAAGGGAACCCTTGCACAGATTACAAGTTCTGTCATACACCATGGTGAAGAGCAGCAAATTATTTTTCAAGGTGAAAAAGCCAGGATATCTGCGCCATGGAGGGTATACGCTTCGGAATCGAAATCTAATGGCTTTCCTGTTGAGAATAAAAATTTGGAAAAAGAATTAAATGATTATTATTCGAGTCTACCAAAATTAAAGCATGTAGCTCACGAGGGACAGATAGACGATGTTCTCACTGCAATCGAATCTGGTAAAAATCCACTTATAATTGGTGAAAGCGGACGAATGACTATAGAGCTTATCACTGCTATTTACAAGGCAAGTACAGAGGAACGAGCTATTGCGCTTCCAATCAAAAAGGATGATCCTTTTTATACAGTTCAAGGAATAATGAAGAATGTGACCCATTTTTATAAAAAGTTAGCTTCTGTAAAAAATCTTGAGGGAAGTATAACACTTGGTAATGATTACAGCGTATATAATTACGATAGGAGGAACAATCAATGATGTCTTTAGGAATGAACTTTGCACCAAAGGGAAAACCCAATCCAGTTGTAAAGAAAGGTGAATTCAAATTTGCAGCGTTGGCACTGGACCATGGTCATATCTATGGAATGTGCAATGGTCTTATAGAAGCTGGAGCCGAACTTAAAAGCGTATATGACCCTGATCCTTTAAAAGTGAAGGAATTTATTGAGAAATTTCCAGGTACTATTCCTGCGAAAAGCGAAGATGAGATCCTTAGTGATCCTGAAATAAAGCTTGTGGCTTCTGCTGCTATAACCAGTGAGCGTTGTACCCTTGGTCTTAAAGTTTTAGCTGCCGGGAAGGATTATTTCACAGATAAGGCTCCTCTTACAACCCTTGAGCAGCTTGCATTAGCTAAAAAAAAGGTAAAAGAAACCGGGCGCAAATACATGGTATATTACAGTGAAAGGATTCACGTGGAAAGTGCCGTCTTTGCAGGGCAACTCATTCAAGAGGGAGCTATAGGTAAAGTAATACAGGTCATGGGAATGGGACCACATAGGCTTAGCGCATCTATGAGACCGGACTGGTTTTTCAAGAAAGAAAAATACGGTGGAATTCTCTGCGACATCGGCAGCCATCAAATTGAGCAATTCCTCTTCTATGCAGGTGTTAAGGATGCTAAAATCTGTTACAGCCAGATTGGTAACTTTAATCACCCGGAATATCCTGAACTTGAGGATTTCGGGGATGCAATGCTAATTGGTGACAATGGTTCTACTCATTACTTTCGCGTGGATTGGTTTACTCCGGACGGACTTCAGACTTGGGGTGATGGACGTTCGTTTATCCTGGGAACCGAAGGCTTTATCGAACAGCGTAAATATATGAATATCGGTACAAACGATGGTGATGGGCATGTTTTCCTCGCAAATAAAAGTGAAGAAACTCATTTTAATGTGAGTGGAAAGGTCGGTTATCCATTTTTTGGTCAGCTTATCCTGGATTGCTTGAATCGCACTGAAAATGCTATGACTCAAGAACACGCCTTCAAGGCAGCTGAACTTTGCGTTTTAGCCGAAATGCAGGCTGTGAGAATTTCAGGAAAATAAAAGAGGTTAATTATGATTGAAAAACTTTTATCAATAAGCGAACCGTGGCTAAAGTATGCGATCAGGATAAATATTCTCAATGAAGACAAAGGAAGTTTAGTTGAATTAAGAGATGAAGCACTGAAAGATAAAAAAATCCAAGGATATTTGAACGATATTACCAATTTCCACAATATTTTAGTAAGTAATCATAAAAATCCAGAACTGCCTATACATAAACTCTTGTTCTTGCTTGATATTGGCTTTGATATGAGCATACCTGAAATCAAAAATGCTGTGAATCAGATTATGAACCATAAAGACAACTTTGGAGTATATCAGTCCAAGACTAACATACCTAAGCATTTCGGTGGAAAAGGTGAAGATGTATTTGGCTGGTGCTTGTGCGACGCTCCTCTTTTGCTATTGGCACTTCTTAAAGCAAGGATTGACTACAAAGAGCATATCAAGAAGGGTGTTGATTACTTAATAACTTTGTTTAAAGAGCAAGGTTTCCCCTGCACTGTATCTGAAGAGCATGGAAAATTTAGAGGTCCTGGACGGAAAGACGACTGCTGTCCTTATGCTACACTTATTATGTTAAACCTACTTGCAGAGATTGATGAGTACCATAATAGTGATATCGTCAAGCATGGGATAGATGTTATTCTTTCCTTATGGGAAAACAGTCTTGAAAAGCATCCATATATGTTTTACATGGGTACAGATTTTAGGAAATTAAAGGCTCCTGCTATTTTTTATGATATAGTTAGTGTTGCTGATTGCTTAAGCAAATTCCAGGATGCAAAAACCGATTCGAGGTTTTGTGAAATCATTGAGATAATTAAAGGAAAACAAGATGCTAACGGTTTGTTTATTCCAGAATCGGTTTATCAAAAATGTAAGGGTTGGGATTTTGGGCAAAAGAAGACGGTATCACCTTATTTATCTTTTTTGTGCATTAGAATATTAAACAGGATAGCTGATTAATTGGCGTGATTCAAATCAGTTGACACCCTTTAAGTTTATGATATCACTCAAAGTGTTGATTTCATCAGATTTTGTGAATATAATAAAACAAAATGTGTCAACTGATTTGATCATTTTTTGAAACACGCCGATTAATTCTTGATTAAATCATACTTTTAAAACTATATTGAATATAGTTTTAAAAGTATGGATGGTATAATATAGTCATGATATAGTTTATACGAGGAGGTAGAAAATGTGCTTAATATTGAAAAAAATATTCAAGTCAATTTCAAAACAAATGACGAGTGGCTAGCCAGTGCAAAAGAAGTATTTGCTCGCAAAGGGCTGGATGTTACTGCTGCGCTTAATCTATTCATTCATGAGGTCATGGTAACTCAAGATATTCCATTTCAAACTGTTGAGGACAAAGAACGTGAACGTCTGATTGCTGAACTTGGAAAACAAATTGATAAAAATCTTGCAGACATTGGATCTGGAAAAGGTATGGCAATCGAAGAAGTTGAGGAACAACTCATTGGGGAAAAAATATTAAGTGACTATTCTAAACTATTCATATAATTTTATAATGATATTGGAGAGGAGGTTAATGATGTCTGCTGAAAAATTAAGAAAAGCCCTTGTTCTTGGCGAAAATGTTTGTATTGAATTCAAGCGTTCTGGTAATGGCATTGAAAGTGATACTTATGAATAATAATATTTTCACGGAAAGAAAGGTTTATAAATATGTGACTGAGGACGATCTTAGGCTTGACCTGATTCCTCGTATTAGGCAAATGGCAGTGAATCGTATCATTGACCATCCGTGGAAAATCATGAGCGATGTTGAGATATTGAGGAGTGCTGGGTTGTATGGTGAGGACAAAGCCACTGGCGAAAAGGGATATAATCTTGCTGCAGTTATGCTCTTAGGCAAAGATGATGTGATACGCTCAGTAGTTCCAGCTTACCGCACAGATGCAATCCTCAGAAAGGTGAATGTTGACCGTTATGACGATAGGCTAATAGTTCAGACTAACTTGATTGAGAGTTATAGGCTTTTAATGGATTTTTCTGAAAAGCACCTACTCGATAAGTTTTACTTGGAATATGATGCTAGAATGAGCTTGCGCAGCATTATTTCACATGAAATGCTTGTGAATACTCTGATGCATAGAGAATTTACCAGTTCATATATTGCAAAATTCGTCATTGAAAGAGACAGGATGTATACTGAAAATGCTAATCGTGTCACAAGTGATGATCCAATCACACCGAACAATTTTGAGCCAAATCCTAAAAATCCTATTATAGCTTCTTTTTTACGCAACATCGGTTTGGCGGATGAACTGGGTTCTGGTGTTCGAAAGCTGTTTAAATACGTTCGTCGTTATTCCGGTAAAGACCCTGAGCTGCTCGATGGTGATGTTTTTCGGACTATTGTGCCACTTGATGACAATTATTCATTCGATGCTAGAATTGCACTATGAATTATGAAAGAATTGTTAGAAAATATTTTTAAAATTGAAAACCCGTAGTAAAACTACGAGTTTATTTTTTCTATATAACAACTAATTTTTCATAGATATGTATTATTAGTTGTTTTTTTAGATTTACTTTTACCATGAAAATATACAATTGATATTATTAACGCAAATGTTACCTCTAAAAATCCTGAATATTTAAATATATTGATTGATGTAGTAAAGTACATTACTAGTAATGATCCAAGAATCATAGATATTACTTTAATTGGAGAAATAATCATATTTTTAAATGCATATACTTTTCCTATATCTTCTTCTGAAACATCAAGTTGAATCGTATTTCGTATAGTTAGTCCGAATATTGTTGATGTAACTCCAAAAAAACCAAAGCATATTAAAGCTACAATAAAACTTTTTATGTTTGTAAGAATTATTAGAGCCAAACCATCTAACATTACAACTGCAAGTATCGCATTCATATTATCTACAAGCTTTGCTTTCTTTAATGAAATAGCACTTGCTATAAAAGCACCAACTCCAATTGCAGAAATAAATAATGATGACTGGGATACATTCAAATTCAAATATTCTTCTCCAAATATAAACATTAATGGACCTTGAGGTTCTGTTATAAAGGTAACAACTACAAGTATCAATAATATATATTTCAGCTTTTTGTTCTTACTTACTATTTTATAAGAAGTTTTTAATGATTCCTTATCTTTCTTTATATTTTTGACATCTCCACTTTTATGATAATAATATTTACATAATATTGTACAAATTGCACCTATGAAAAACGTCATACTATCTATAAAAAAAGCAGTTTCATTATTAAAAGCAGCAACTATAATTGCTGCAATTACAGGACCTAAAATATTAATAATACTACCAACACCGTTTTGAATAGAATTAGCAATTGGTATTTCTTCTTTTTCAAGTATTTGCTCATAATATGCAAAAAGAGCAACATCTGCAAAAATATCTATAGTACAATTAATCAAAAATATAATTAAAACATATATAGGGTTTTGAAAAAAAATTAAAGATAAAACAGTGATACCTTCTAAAACATCTGTCCAAATTAAAATAGTTGCTCTATTAGAACGATCAACAAATTTACCAACAAATGCTGAAAATAAAACCATTGGAAGAATTTTTATAATTGAAACAGCACCAACACCTAAAACTTGAAAATTCCCAAACATCATTATCTTTATTATCACTAAAAATGTTAACCTATTCCCAATACATGAAATAACCATATTTATTAAATTAAGTGTAAATGGCTTGTTCGTTATTAATATTTTCAGATTTTTCATTTTCAATCTTCTCCTTATTACAATTAAAAGCTTGAAAAATTGAGTTCGTTTTATATAAATTACCATTCTAATAAAGATAATCTAAATCTACTCATGTTGACACGGTGTCATCGTGAGAAAAGTTAGAATGATAACTTTTCTATAGCATTCATCATAAAATCAAATATTTCTTTTTGCTCTAAATCAATAGTGATACTTTCTTCTTCCCTGGTAAGCTCAGATTTAAACTTGTTAAATTTTGAAATCATTTGTATTGAAGACAATGGATAACCTTCATCAATAATTTTACTTTGTTTGTTCGTATAACATCTTGGTAACTTTTTTTGATATGATTCCAGATTATCGCCAAAAACAACCGCAATACCTTTAAGAATATGCCCTTTTAATTCACCGGCACTACCATATTTATTAACTAATCCTGTATAATATTCTATCATCTCTTCATCATTTAATCTTTTCCCATTGACTCTTCTAACATGCGTTCCTGGCTGCTCTTCTATAGGGATGCCGTCAAGAAATAAGCCATCATCAATAGATATAGTTAATAATCCACTTAATCTCGCATATTCTTTAGCTTTAATAATCGCATTGCCCAAAGGATTGTTGCCATTTTCTTTAGGCATAGCACTTATATCCAAATCGTCCAATGTAACTAAATCGATTCCTTTTTCTTTTAACCTTAGAGCATAATATTTTACTCTTGCTTTATTTGTAGTCGCAAATAATACTTTCATTTCCTAACTCCACTTGAAAAAATAATTTCCAAATATTCTTTGTGATATCTCTTGAAAACCTCCTATATTTGTATTACAATGTATTACAGAAAGGAAGTGATTTTATGGCAATATCTATCAGGGTTACCGACCAAGAAGAAAATCTTATTAAGCACTATGCCGCTATGCTTGGAATGACTGTTACTGATTTCATTAAAAAATCTGTAATGGACGCTATTGAGGAAGAATACGACCTTAATCTTCTTAATAAAGCACTTGAAAATCCTAATCCAAAGTTTCACACACTTGATGAAGTTGAAAAGGAGCTAGGGCTTGATGAAGTATAAGGTAATAGTAGAACAACAGGCATTAAAACAGCTAAAGAAACTTGATAAGTTCCAACAAGCAATTATTGTTGGATGGATTCGCAAAAACCTGGAAGGATGTGACAATCCTCGAATATATGGTCGGTCATTAACAGCTAATTTATCTGGCAAATGGCGATATCGAATTGGGGACTACCGAATAATCGCCAATATTTCAGATTGCAAAGTGATTATTTATGTTCTAGAAATCGGTCACCGAAAAGATATTTACAAATAATTGAATCAAAGTTATGTTTATATGAAATTTAATTTGATTTAAATCAGACCAAAATAATTCATTTTCGTCCCCATAAAAAGTAGAATTATAGCCTTGCATTTCTCCATTCCTCCAAAAATTGTTGTATAGATTGCTGACGTTTACTCCGATCATCGCTTACGGCTTTTTTAACAACATCGAATAAACTCTTCTTAAGTGGCCATACTTCTTGATTGCGGTTGCTGTCTGAGAATAACGCAAAAGCAGTAGCACCCATGGTGTAAACATTGGTAACTTCGTCTATTACTGCACCATCTGTATGCTCTTCAGGTGAAATAAATCTTTTAGATCCCCAAAGACCCATATCTCCATAGTAAGGCACCTTTTGATAAAAATCAATGTCACAGATGACAGTTTTATCGTTTTCGAAATCATACATGATACTGCCATCATAAAAGTCAATAGCCACATAACCACTGCGAGCAACATGAATATGGAACATGACGATATCCTCAAAAATACCCATTTTCTTTTCCAATGGCATTTGCATGAACTTTTTATGAGATAGAGGATATTGCTTACCCATACATTCAGCATCTACCCAATCAAATATAGCTGCAAATCCACCACCTATTTCTTCAGCTTTAACAAAATGAATCAAATTTGGATGTTCCAAATCTCTATAAACTGGTACGATAGACTTTAGACACAATATAGCATCCTCTATTTTACCATTGTACTGCTCAGTTGGTGCTCCTGCAAATTTGACAAAGTATCTTTTATCACCATCTTTTACTCCAAAACATAGATTGCCAGAATCTTGACCATCAAATACCTTAAAGACTGTACCATATTTATGAATAAATTCAGTATCAAAGGGATTTTTTAGCTTAAAAGGAATATTATCAATCCATTGAACATAAAGGTCATTCATACAATTTTTCCATCACCATCCTCAAATACTCACGTATTCCATCTTCTTCTTCTTGTCGATAATTAAATTCAAAATGTATAGCTACTTGTAAAGCTAAGCTATGAAACAAATCACACATTACTTTTCTATAAACCATGCTGGATTATTGTAAAATGGATGTATGTCAGTTACAAAATAGCTTATATCGTAATCCTGATAGATATCTTTAGGTACCATTGGATTAGCACGTGAACCAACTAGTAGCACAGCTCTAATGCGCTCATCAGTTTTAGCTACATCTAAAATCAAATCGATAATTTCTTGTTCACTTCTCATTATTTTCCTCCAAATATATTCCAAGTTCGATCCTGACCTCTCGTTTTTCAATATCATAATTGCCATAACAGCTGCGATCAAAACCGAAGAATGTGAGTCCTTGCGATAGATAAAATGCGATGGCATTTTCATTACACGACTGAGTTTCAAGGATTAAAGCACGGCAATCAAATTCCTTTGCTTTCCTTTTTGCATGAGTAATCAGTTCTTTACCTATACCTTGTCGTCGATGGCTTTCCTCTACCCAAATCTCCGTTACTCGCAATCTCTTTGACCATACTTCTTTCCATATTTCTATGCAAGCAATAAGATTATCATTTACTAAAACACCAAAAGCCTGCGATCCTTTCCAATAATTCTGAAACAGTTTTTCTTTAAATTCTGATTATACCTTGGTATTTTAAGCTCAAATGGCAATCCGCCATGTAAAATCGACTGGTGTAGAAACATATTGATTGCATCAGACATGGTAATTCCAAGCAGCTGAAAAATTGCACTAGCTTGTGTTTTTGTCGCTTCATCAGTATGAAACTGTATTGTAGATATAAAATCATCTCCCTTTAGATATAGTATACACCTAAATAAAAAATATAATAATCAAAACTGCTACTATTAAAACTGCACCGACTACCACATTACTTATTAACGCATAATTTGTAGGCTCACCACTTTCTACGATAAGGCATGTCTGAATTTCCCAAAACCTTCTTGGAAACATGATGAGTGCAAGTCCAAGTGGTAATGTCAATAATCCGCATATAATAGAGTATACTACGTAATATATTAATCTTTTTACAATTATCAATTATGTTAATTGACAAGGGTGATAGTTGAAGTATAAAATACTTTTAAGAATAAGTCCTAAAAAAGGAGGTTCTGTAATGCAAAAATATAAATGTTCCATCTGCGGATATATATTTGATGAATCTGCAGGCGTTCCCAAAAAAGGCATCGCACCTGGCACTAAATGGGAAGATGTTCCTGACACATTTGTGTGCCCTCTTTGCAATGCGCCGAAATCCATGTTTAAACTGATAGAGGAAATCAAATCGAATCCAGTTGATTCAAAAGAAAGCATTCATATTGAAGATCTTAAAGAATTATCTGCTGGTGAAATCTCAGTGATATGCTCTAACCTTGCCAAAGGATGTGAAAAGCAGCGTCTACTTGCTGAAATGGAAGCGTTTAATAAAATTGCAGATTATTTTAAATCAAAGGCAGTTAAGGAAAAGGACAAGACCCTGGAAGATGCTGCAAAAATGCTTGAGGATGACTTAACAAATGGACTTCCAACGGCAAACGCTGCTGCAAAGAAAGAAAAAGATAGAGGAGCTCAACGTTCTCTTGTATGGAGCGAAAAAGTAAGCTTGATGATGAAATCTTTGCTCCAGCGTTTCTCTGGAGAAGGCGATGCTATTCTTTCAAATAACAAGGTATTCGTATGCGACATCTGTGGCTTTATTTATATTGGTGACAAACCACCAGAATTATGCCCAGTCTGTAAGGTGCAAAGTTTCAAAATTCTTCAGGTAGAAAGGAGGTAATATTATGCCAGCATATAGAAACATTCGTCTTTGCAGCAAAGATTGTATCTGTCTATACGTTTGTCCAACCGGTGCGACAGATACAGAAAATAGCATCATTGATGTAACTAAATGTATTCCTGGTTGTATGGCTTGTGTAAATTCATGTCCATCTGGTGCTATCTCAATGGTTCCAGATAAATATCCGCCTCAGCAGGTGAAATCTGAATCGGTTATATCTGCACAACACAATCTTGCAAGGAGTAAAGTTATTCAGGAAAGCATCGCAGACTCTGTAGCTGAAATCTCAGATAGTGCTGTAACAAGACAATTTGCTGAAGCTATTGCTAAATCAAACCGCCTCATGGCAGAGGATATTTTTAGGGAAGCTGGGTATATGCTACCTCAAAGCGATAAGGTGCGTGAATTACTCGAAGCTATGCTGGAGAATGCGGCACCTGATTTCCCTAGAGAAGCTGCTGAGTTATTGCTTGAAAAACTATAAAAATTAAATAAAATAAGTGTGTTTAATACTTCTCGATTAAAGGAAGTGATTTCTTGATTAAGCAGGTAAAAGTTTAAGTATTAAACACACTTTCTATTTTCAGTATATTATTTAGGAAATAATTTTTTTATTTCTCTTGAACTGGGTTGCTATTTTTATCAATGAATAGTACTATACTCTACCTTTTTCATCACTAATGGAAGCGAAGCCTTACCCACAAAACATGCTAACAGCCTTACATAGCTGCTTTGATATGCACACATGGGCTCTGTCCAGGCGTATGACATATAACCTCGGTAAACACCTTCGACTTTGCCGTAGTAATGTGGTGCGTCCAGATAACTCTTGAATGGGGGCTGTCCATCCGGAAGAGAAGGTCGATATGGCAGCATGAAATGTGCATAATCCGCATATGGTCCTGTTTGTCCCCATGTTTGTTTTTCTGTTATATGGGGCATCAGCTTCCCTTGTTTCAGCATTTCCTCGAAGGACAATTTCGGATGTTCATAGTATGAATGAGGATATATATTTGGACCACCCACCAGATAGCCAGGGGGCGCAGCCATACCATAGCCTGGAACGTCCATAAACCATTCGTGGTACATGTATTTAACTGATTTCGATGCACCCGCTGCATACATATTGGTTAGGTATGTCATACTCAGCGGGTTGACGCCGTGGATGTGGTGCAGTTGATTAGCGGCGTTCTCTTTAAAATTAAAGGACAGTTCCGGTATAAGGTTTAATTCGCTTAGTAAATAGGATTCATAGCCACGAACGCCCCTGTATTGAAGATGGCCCCAAGTGATGTTGTCTTTATTTATATATGCACGGTACGCACTCTTTTCGGGGATGAACTGGTTGGGGATAAATGCGTCCGTATTTTTGGCCATTTGAATCCATTTGTCCTTTAAAACCCTCACCACTTCC
>Ga0209629_10000656_pt1 | contig 19618 bp, 23 predicted proteins | sample TergutCu122P5_FD_187286 | JGI IMG/M metagenome (GOLD analysis project Ga0209629, IMG submission 187286) | Cubitermes ugandensis P5 segment gut microbial communities from Kakamega Forest, Kenya - Cu122 P5 (SPAdes) (version 2) | ecosystem: Host-associated > Arthropoda: Insects > Digestive system...
TGGCTATAAATTCCCCCAGGGCAACCAAGGATCGCAGCCTGGTATTGTTCAGGGCGGCACTCAGCCGGTTTATCCGAAGACAATCAAGATATATAGGAAGGGCAATGGCCCTGTCAATCCTGGGCAACAAAAAAATACGTCACAGTCCAACGTGGGCAGTGGCGGAAGATACACCGTCGTTAACGCGAAATCAAGAGTAACCGGTCCTGCCTCAAAAGATACTGTTATTGGCGGAGTTGCCGGAGCTGCAACGTTAGCGCCGGCGTCGAAAGCCGTTATTAACAAAGATAAAACTGGTATCGGAGCCGGTTTTGTAAAAAGTAGCTTGGCTGATATTACTAAGCAAGTCATGGTTAAAGCTCCAGAATCGGTAGTTTTTGCGGAAAAAGTATGGGATAAAAAATCTGGCGGTAAAAAAGGATTAATCAAAACAGCCGGCAGTGTTCTTGTTAGAGAAATAGAAGCTGCTGTTGGTAATGCCGGCAGCGGTAACGGTGGCGTGGATGACCGCGCCAGAGGTTTAAGTCAAAAATATGGGTATAAAGCCGGTAAATTTGCGCTGCTAGGTGGTTTTGCCGCTACCCGGGGAACTCACCGATTAACTCGATATACCCATAAAGTAGCAAAAGATGTTGCTAGTGGTGCATTAACCGGCAAAGAAGCCAGGCTGGCCATATTAAAAAGATCCGGCAAGTCCGTTTCCAGTATTGGTGGTTCCATTGGTAAAGTGATAAAAGAAGAAGCTATAAAAGGGATAGAAGATTTTCAAGGTTCAGAAGACCTGGGAATGCAGGCCCTAACGAAACCCAAAAATGTAATTGTGCAAAGCAAGCGATATGTGAAGCTGGCTGTTTCTGCCAAGAATGCAGTAAAAAAAGGCTTACAGGGAACAGCAAAACTATCATATAAGGCGGCTTATAAGACTATTGAAACAATAAAATTTTTTGCGGCAAGTATAAGAAAAGCATTTGCCAGCCCTTTAATAATCAAAGGAGCCGCGATTGCTGCTGCTATTATTCTTTGTTTAGCTCTTTTGCTGTCAATTGTGTCGGCGATTACGTCAATAATCCCAGCGATTACCTTGAAAAGTGAAGACACTGAGCTGGCAAAAACGTATAAGTATATAACTGAACGCGACGCAGATTTAACCATTGAAATAAGAGAAATACCAAGGGATTTTACGTACTACGATATAGATAAATTTGATTTTTATCTTAATGGCGTCTCAATTGAGCCATACAATCTGACCGTATATACTGATGCGGATGCATTTCTATTATATTTAGATTCAAAACATAACGATTTCAAACTGAATAAAGTAAAAAATGACATAAACGAATTGCACCATAAAGTTGCTTATTATACCACCAGAAGATGGATAGAACGAATATACACGCATGATGACGACTATTACGAAGTGATACATCTCGATATTAATGTTACCACGATTAATTTTTCTTCATATGTTGCGGATCACATTGATGAGCTGTTAACCAAAGAACAGCAAGAGAGAATGAAGGCCCTTGAAGGAGTTGGCCTTTACACGACAAGAGCTAATCTTGGAAGCCCCTTCGGTGATGAAAACTATTATATAACCTATAGATGGGGATGGTATCCCAAAAACACCTACAAGGTTGAACATAACGGTATAGACATTCACAAGCCAGCTGGAACGCCAGTTACCAACGTTTTATCAGGAAAGGTAACGAGCGCAACATCGGGATATGTTGTGGTGAAAAATGGAAGAAATACTGTCACATATACTTATCTAACTAACGTTAGAGTTAGTGCAGGTCAGGAAATTAAGAAAGGAGATGTAATAGGATCTGTTGGTTCAAGTGGCGGCGGAGATGTTGCTTCCACTGGACCGCACCTACACTTGGAGTACAGTATAAATGGGTTTAACACGAATCCCGGTTTCTATCTTACGGGAACAAGAAACACTGGCAGCGGCAGCAGCGGTATAGGCAGTGGTGATATTGTGGAGGTAGCAGAGTCGCAGCTTGGCAATGCCGGCGGTGAACCTTACTGGTCATGGTATGGTTTTAATTCGCGGGTTGCATGGTGTGCTTGTTTCGTGAGTTGGTGTGCTGACCAATGCGGATATATTCGAGCTGGTGTTATCCCGAAATTTTCGTATTGTCCGACGGGTGTTAACTGGTTTCAAAATCAAGGGCTTTGGCAGCCTGGCGGTGGCAGTTATGTACCAAAACAGGGAGATATTATATTCTTTGACTGGGAGGGCGATGGAACATCCGACCATGTTGGAATTGTGAATAACTGTGACGGTAGCACGGTTTTCACAGTGGAAGGAAATAGCGGCGATCAATGCCGGAACAGAACCTATAGTTTATATAGCGGTGTCATTATTGGCTATGGAACGCCGGCATATCCAGTTGTCGAACCAAATTCACATTAAAAAAAGAAAGAGGTATTGACATGAAAAAACCTAAAACCCCTGTAATTATTATTGCTATCATTATTGCTATATTTATGGTGGGGATAATTGAACAGTCCGGAAACGCCGCTAGTGCCGCTAGTAATGAGCGAGCCTGCGCCATGATCACAGTTGCAGCGTCACAGGTTGGCAACAATGGTGAACCTTACTGGTCGTGGTACGGTTTCGATAACCGAGTTTCATGGTGCGCCTGTTTTGTGAGTTGGTGTGCTGATCAATGCGGCTATATAAATGCGTGTGTTATCCCGAAATTTTCATCTTGTCCGGTTGGTATAGCGTGGTTTCAGGAAGAAGGACTTTGGCAGCCGGCCAATGGTTATGTACCAAGGGCGGGAGATATTATCTTCTTTGACCGGGAGAACAACGGGACTCCCGACCATGTTGGTATTGTAGAAGATTGTAGCGGTGATGCAGTATCTACGATTGAAGGAAATTGCGGCGATCAATGCCTCAAGAAAACATATAGTTTATCTAGTTCGTTAATTGTTGGATATGGGACACCGGCGTATTAATTAATAGAACGGGGGGAGTAATTTACTTATGGCAGCAAAAGACAAACTTGCACAAAAGAGAGAGCAATTAAAAAAACTTGAGGAACGTATAGCAAAATTACAGGAGCAGGCATCAAGACTAAAAAAGGAAGTAAAAGAACTGGAAAATTTCGAGATAATCGCTGTAGTTGATGGCTTAAAGTTGCCAGTTGACCAAGTAAAATCTTTACTGCTGGAACTGGCGGCTAAAGTCGGCAACGGAGAACAGAAACAAAAGGACGAGCCTCCCGCAACCGTTGATACAGAATAAAAAGGACAATTTAATTGGAAAGGAGTAACCTAAATGTCTGTGTTAATTATCGCGGAAAAACCAAGCGTAGCCGGTGAACTGGCAAAGATCGTTGGCGCAACTAAAGGCGGGCAGGGCTATAAAGAGGGCAATGGCTATATTGTCAGTTGGTGCATTGGGCATCTGGTAGAGCTAGCTCCGCCGGATGCTTACGATCCGGCATATAAAACATGGCGGTTAGATGATCTGCCGATTATACCTGACGCTTATCAGATGCAGATTTCCGACCGGACAGCCGGCCAATTTAAAATCCTAAAAGAACTCATGGGCCGTGATGATGTAACGGAGCTAGTCTGCGCAACAGACGCCGGAAGAGAGGGCGAATTAATATACCGCTTGGTCTACCATGAAGCAAATTGTCAAAAGCCATTCAAAAGGCTTTGGATTAGCTCTATGGAAGAAAAAAGCATCCGAGACGGTTTGGCAGCCATGAAAGATGGTAAAGAATATGACAATCTCTATAAAGCAGCTCTTTGTCGGCAACGGGCCGACTGGCTAATCGGGATCAATGTAACGCGCCTCTATTCTAGAAAATATAAAAAAACTCTTTCTGCCGGTCGGGTACAGACTCCAACGGTTAACCTGGTGGTTAAGCGGCAAGTTGAAATCGACAGCTTTATACCACAAACATATTACAATATTATAGCTGGTTTAAGCACCTTTGAAGCCCGAACAAGGGTTGATGATAAAGCAACAGCTGATGAAATAATCAGCCGCTGCACCGGCAAAGAAGCCGTTGTAACGACAGTAACCAAAGAGGAAAAGAAAGAGAATCCCCAAGCTCTATATGATCTTACTTCTTTGCAACGAGAGGCTAACCGGTTGTTGGGATACTCAGCAAAGCAAACCTTAGAGTTGATGCAAACTTTGTACGACGCAAAGCTGGCAACATACCCAAGAACCGACAGCCGTTACATCACCGCCGACATGGCGGATTCCACAATGAATCTAATTAATGAGTTGATTAATCAAGGGCTTTATGCAAATTTAGTAGAATATAACCCCAAAAACGCTGAAATCAGCCGGTTAGTAAACGACGGAAGGGTTACGGATCACCATGCTATTTTACCGACTGCATCCGTGACCACAGAGAAGTATAATGCTTTGTCAACAGCGGAAAAAAACATCCTCACCTTGCTCATGTACCGGCTTTTAACGGCAGCCGATAAGCCTCATATTTACACGGCAACAAAGGCTGAACTGGATATCGAAGGTACGGTATTCGAGGCAGCCGGCAAGGAAGTGCTTGAGATTGGTTTCAAGGCCATCGAAAGCAAATTAGCACCAGCATTGACTCTTCCACAAAAAAAAGAAGGCAAAGAGAAAAAAGAAAAACAGGATAAAGCTTTGCCGCCAATGGCCGAAGGTAACAGATTTACAGTAGCCAGCATCAAAGCCGAGAAAGAAAAGACACAACCACCGAAGCCGTATACTGAGGATACGCTTCTGGCCGCCATGGAGAACGCAGGAAAGGACATTGAAGACGATGATTTAAAAGCAGTTATGAAAGATCGGGGATTGGGTACCCCAGCGACAAGAGCCGATATCATCGAAAATATCATTTCTAAAGGCTATGTTGTTCGGGATAAGAAAAGCCTCTTGGCGACCGAGCAAGCAAAAATATTTATGGGATTGGTTGCTGAAAAGATAAAACAGCCGGAGCTAACTGCCGACTGGGAAAGCAAGCTTGCTGAAATCCAAGGAGGTAAATATAGCGATAGCGATTTCATGGCGGAGCTAACTGATTTTTTGTTTGATCTGGTTAAAGAAGAAACGTCAAACCACTCACCAGAAAAAACTGCCGGTATTTTTGCCCGACCGGCAAAAGAAGCCGTAGGTGTTTGTCCCAAGTGCAAGAAAAACGTTGTTGAGTGGGAGAAATCGTTCTCCTGCGAAAGTGGTAAAGGCGGCTGCGGGTTTGTAATTTGGAAGTCGATAGCCGGTAAGGTTATAAGTAAGGCGCAGGCTCAAAAGTTAATGAAAAAGGGTAAAACAGACCTGATAAAAGGCTTCCATAGCAATAAAAGCGGCAAAGATTTTGATGCTTTTATTGTAATGAAAGCGGACGGAACAACCGGTTTTGAGTTCGAATCGAAAACAAAGAAGGTTAATAATGGTTAGTGGAGGGTGCAAGTGTGAAAAACTACTTATCAATTACTGGACACTGCGAGGAGGTTATTTTGTACATTACTTTGCCCGTTGTTATCGTTGACAATATGGAACAGGCTGAAGATGTCCAAAAACATATCAAGAAAATTCGGTTGTATGCAGATTATCTTGAAGTTAGCTTTAATTGGGAGAAATACCTGTTAAAAGATAAAGATATTGAAGGCGTTGAAATAGTTCACAGCGGGGAAATTAAAGGACAATCAGTTAACTGGTCCCTTGCTGACTGTTTCCGCGATTTAGAAGCGCGATGTCAAGAATTTTCATACCTTGATGCTCAAGGTATGAAATACCATTCATTTGAGTATTTAGCGTATGGTATCACAAATAAAGTGCTACTATGATTTTTTGTGTGCGGCCGGCAGCCGGATCCGGAGCGATGGACGCCCATGGCCGACGGCAGCCGGAGAGGCTTTTTTATGATAAAATGCTTAAAAATTCAATATTGATGCAGGATTATGATAGGTTAGACAAAATATGTAAATAGGTTGGTAATTCAGCAGTATAAAGTATTGATTATAAAAAATTTCGCTTATGGCGAAATTTTTATAAAAAAGAAAGGAGCAACAACATGAAAAACCTTGGCAAAACACCCATGATCATTATTGCTATAATTGCTGCTATACTGTTAATAACGGCCATTATAGCTTTTGTGGTACACAAGTCTAACAAAAGGCAGGCTGGCAGCGATGCCGGAAATAATAAACCGGCTGTTACAACTCCTGCTACCGGGTATAATGTCGCCGGCGCGTGGTACAGCGATCAAGAGAACAGCGATACTTTAACGTTAAACAAGGACGGCTCTTATACTTCTTCGCATTGGCTGGCGGCAGGCAAGTATGTTGTGCAAGACGGGATTGTTTCACTCACAGATAATTTCGGTACAACAAAAGAACTTACAATACAAAAGGTTGGCAAAAATTATGTCTTGTTTTTTGATAACGCCAATAAATCTTTTTCATACCACCGGACACCAGAAGAGGTGGCGGTCGCAAAGCAGGAACAAAAACAGCAGGAAGATGATATGCAAAAGATGTATAACGCTGCTTTAATGCAAATACTTACCACCGGCCCATGGAAGGATAACACGGGAACTAGTACCTTAACGTTTACTGACACAGAATATAACTTGGTAAGTGTATCCTATTTGACTGGTGAGAAAAATGCAGAGGAGACCTATCAATATGCTATAAAAGACGTAGCCGTGGAAGACAATATATACAAAATACAATGGGATACAATCAATAAGAAAACAGGAGCAAAAGCAAGTATTCATGATGTAACAATCACCGTGAAAGATAATAAATATACCATTTCAAGCAATTGGGCATTTCCTTTTGCAAACAATTTTACGAAAACCGTTGATATTGTATTTGATCAACCGACTGCGACGGCTGAACCACCGCAACAAAATACCTCTCCGGCTCCAAAAGAGCAAAGCACGAACGAAGAAATTCGCCAAAAGGTCGACGGAGATTTAGAAGGCACCGTGAAAAGGGAAATTGTAGGCACCTGGAAAGGCACGTATGATGTGCAACCAACGGATAGCACTATCTATTGGATTTATACGTTTACAGCAGACGGGAAATATACTTTTTCCAACGGAGAAATTAATGAAAGCGGCACTTATACCTTGTCTTATAATGCCGGCCAACATTATCACTCTACACTGCACCTTGTGCCAGCATCCGGGACCCAAAGATCGATTAATTTTTATTTAGCGGGCGTTAAACCTGTGGAGTTGGTTGTCGAAGGTACGGATCCTAGATACACAAAAATGTAGTCTATAAAACGGGTATATGGTCATATTTCCACACTTTGTTTTATAGACCATTTTATAGACTTGTATTTGCATTAAAAACGTGGGCATTGGTTACTTTAGAAAAAAGTCTATAAAACGGTCGTTTTGTATACTTTTTTGCATGGTTCTTGCTTGTTTGTTAAAATATAAACTGACAAAACTTAATCTGACAGAAGAAAAGGATGTAAGAGATGAAATTCGGGTACGCAAGAGTGAGCAAGAGCGAGCAAAACCTTGACATGCAACTTGACGGGCTGAGAAAATACGGCGTAGATGAAATCTACCAAGAAAAGGTTTCTTCTCGATCTAAAAACAGACCGGAGCTTGTAGAACTATTAAAAAAGCTCCGGTCTGGAGATACTTTGGTTATTTGGAAGCTGGACAGGCTGGGGCGAACGGTCAGGCAGCTTATTCAGCTTGCAGAGGACTTTGAAAAGATAGGAATTAATTTTGTGTCTTTGCATGAGCAATTGGATACAACAACAGCCGTGGGAAAATTTGTTTTTCATATGTTTTGTGCGGTGGCGCAAATGGAAAGGGATGTTATTTCGGAACGGACGTTATCCGGATTGGAAGCCGCAAGACAAAGAGGGCGCAAAGGCGGCAGAAAATCCGTTGATGAAAAGGCGCTGGAGCAAGCAATAAGGATGTATAATACCGGCGAATTTTTTGTGAGGGAGATTGTAGCTGCTACCGGTATTGCAAAGCCAACTTTATATAAATACCTCAATTTGCGAGAAAACACTAGCAGCAGTAAAGAGAAGAGGATTAAAGAAGCTATCCTTTTATATAAAACAGGAAAATTTTCGGTAAAAGAAGTCGTAGAAAGATATAATCTTTCAAAACCAACATTTTATAAATATCTCAAAAAAGAAGAAGAAAATGAAGGAGAGGTGAAAGGAGATGGCCAGGAGTGAAGACAAACAAAAACAGATAAAAGAACTTCTTCTACGCGCCGACGCCGGCACAAAAGAAGTTTTTACAAGTGATAAATATAAGAAATATCTAACCACCATGGCAAAATTTCATAATTATAGCTTTAGAAACACGCTGCTTATCCTAATGCAAAAACCGGCAGCGTCTTATGTTGCCGGCTATAAAGCATGGCAGACCAAATTTAAGCGGCAAGTCCTACGCGGTGAAAAAGGCATCCAAATTGTTGGCTACACTCCTAAAAAAGTACAGGTCCAAGAAGAAAAAAAGGATCAGTACGGCAGCACTGTTTATGGTCCAAATGGAAGACCGGAAACAATATCTGTTACAAAGCAGGTTCCGGCGTTTGCGCCAGTGTATGTCTATGACATTTCACAGACAACCGGGGAACCATTGCCACGGCTTGTCAATGAGCTTGACGGCAGCGTGACAGGCTATAATAATCTTATGGCGGCATTACGGGATGTATCGCCGTTTCCCATTGAGTTCGAAAAAATAACTAACGGCTCAAAGGGATATGCCGATATTGCCGAAAAACGGATTGCTATAAACGAAGGAATGAGCGAAAAGCAGACCGTTAAAACCGCCATACATGAAATTACCCATGCGGACCTACACGCGCCGGAACGCAGCAACTACACAATGAGCGATCGCCCGGATCGGCTCACGCGGGAGGTTGAAGCTGAAAGTACAGCTTTTGTCGTTTGTGCTCATTATGGCATTGACACATCGGATTACTCCTTTCCTTACCTTGCCGCCTGGAGCAGCAATAAGGAGTTAAAGGAACTACAAGGCTCCCTTGATACAATACAGAAGCAAGCAAGTGATTTGATAGACCGGATAGATAGCCGTCTTTCGGAGTTGCAGAAAGAGCAATCAATCTCACAAGAAGTTCCGACGCCGGCGTCGGAAAAACTCTTAGAAAAAGAGAACAACAATACATATAGCAATAACCTGGAACAGTCACACGACCACAGCGCAGAAGAGCGTCGCCGGGCCGATGAAATGCTTGATACCGTGCGGCACGACAATGATATTGACTTGGACCGTGAAAAAACGAGAGATCAGCTTGGATTCCATGACAATAAAGACACACCACACGAAAAAATGAGCATGAAAGATCGGTTCGCCGCCGCCCGAGATGAAGCCGATCAGAGAGCTACCGCCCGACTTGAAAATAACCCTCAACGCGAACAGCAAAAGAATGGGAGGGAAATTTAGTGTTTACGATAGAAGAATTATCTATAATCGCTATGTACTCCGGAGCCAGGCCAAATAGAAACCATATAATAACAGCACTAGAAGAAATTCTTCCCCTCATTGAGGAAGAAGAAATTAGGGATATTGTGTTAGGCATTATCCGCAAAGCTAACGCGATGACGGAAGAAGATTTTTCACAAATTGATTTATCTGACGGATTGGAAGATGAAGAATCGGAGTCAGTAGAATTTTAGTATTATAATGTTTTGGTACTAAAGATTTTTAATATTAAAAAATCTTTAGTACTATTGGATGTGGACCAAAAAGGGCTGCCCCCACAAAAGAGGCAGCCCTTTTTTTATCGTTTATCGTCTTTGTTATTAGGTTTCTTAGTTAGTAGCCGTAGATGGCTATCTGAACCTTGGCAGCTGTCCGAGCCAGAGGATATGTATATTTCCTCAGCGGCGCATTGGGCAGCTTGCAACATTTGAATGACTTTGGTTTGTGTGTGAAATAACGTTTTATACATTGCGGCGTAATCCGGAGCAGTTGTTTCTGACATAATTTTTTTCCTCCTTCGGATGAATTGGCGTCGATTGTGTTTGTCAACTAAAAAATACAGCGGCTTATTAGCACCAAATAAAATGATTGCTTATTATATTGTTTGGCTTGTGCGCCGGCAATAGTAGTGAACTCGCGTAACACCCCATTGCCGGTCGAAACAGAGAAGCAGATCGTTTTTTGCGATTTCGGGTGAATATGGTAGAGCGGCCGCTGGGATTATACTTTGCCCAACGCTGTATTTTTAGTTGCCGACCGCTGTATTACGCATTGTCCTCTGCTGTATTCCAGGTTGGCCAATGCTGTATTTTTGGTTGCCCTCTGCTGGAATTTGGGGTAGTACCAGCGAAGGCAACAAAATCGGCAAAGTAGAAGAATAAAACTATATTTGTTGGCGACGTTTTGCAGCCATTCGCTCACGGGTTTGAGCTCGCGCAAGATCAGTATATTTTTTTTCATGATTTCTTTTTTTACTTTCTTCTTTCCGCCGCTCCCGTTCCATTTTGTAAGCTTCCTTATCGTAGCGTTTAAGCGCACTTTTTACTGCATTTGGAGTTACAGCGCATTTAGCTGCAATATTAACAAGTTTCAACCCACCTAAAAAAAAGCAGTCAAAATAAAAATCAATACGATCTGCTTTGTCCGCTAAATGTACGCGCGAAGACATAATAAAGGTCACCTCACGAAACGGAATATAAAGCACGTTATTGTTGCCCATGGCCGGCAGCAACATGATTTTATTATTATCTATCCGACGCATACTCGGGATAGCGCAGTTTAACTGCTTCCCAAAAAAACAGCGCATACTCACAACAAAAAATATCTGATGTACTGTATAGAGATGCTTCTTCTCTATCGGCACCAGTCACCGGCATTTCTTCTTCGTTCGAGTTAAAACGATGAGCCGTCGGCACCCCATCCGTGAAGAGATTGAAAGCTAACCGTGTTACCTTTTTGCTAACTGATGTTTGCCAGGCGGCGTCGATGGCGGCGGGAATAATTTCTTGGTTGTCAAAATTATAAAGGCTGGCAACATGCTCCCTCGTGGTTGGGCAAACTCCAATTGCGTAAAAAAATGCCCGTTTGTAAACATTATCATATAAGCTAGTTTGCGATAAGAAAAAATTTTTGTGTTCAACGCCGCAAAAGCGAATTCCTACATTTAACTCGTTCATTCCTATATACCCCTTTCAATAGCGTTTTTAATATTATAATATAAAAGTATTTTAGTGTCAATATATAATGGTTTTTTAGTACTAAAAAACCCGCCCAAGGTGAGCGGTTTTTATTAGCTTATCCCTTCCGACAGTAAAATAAAAAGTTGCCTTTAAGCAGCTTATTTCAATTTGTTTATAACTGCCGGGTGTTCATCCTTAAACACACCAACGAAAGTTGGCGTAACCCAATGCAGAACCAATTTCCGTTCTGCTGTATTCCTGGGGCCAACCCAAAAATGATGCCAATGCCCCCGCCGTGGATGCGGTCGAGGGCTGTTCCTTTCAATCATTTCACCCTTTTCTTTTTCTATATCCGTAGGCTCTCGTTTTACAATGGTTTCGCGATTTGATTTAATGGTTTGCCCAATCCGCAACCCCACATCCCATTTTCTTATTTCTTTCCCATGGTCAACAATTTTAGCTGACCGTTTGGGCTTTGATTGCGGGTTTTGCTTTATTTCTGCGTTTTTGGCGCAAATATAAAGCACAAGTTGTACTGTCCGCGCAATCAGCAAAACTTCTGCGTCTTTTGCTTTATCATTTTCAACTTTGCTTATATGATCAGTCCATTCGGTTTGACCATAAATATTATGCAAGTTTTGAATTGCTTCCTGCCGAGTCAATTCAAAACTCTCTTCAATTGTCCTACAATTCAAGTGAATATGCATTGGTATCATTGGTATCTCATTTTGCTTGTCAGGTTCGGATATGAAAAGAAACCGCAACTCCAAATGGTCGTGATTCACATCAAATTCAAAATGCACGAAAAAGCCGTGCATACCATCTATAAGCTGAGATTCAATGTAAATGCAGTAAAAAGGCATATTATCAAACACAGAGCAAGGTATTTCATCTTTATCCCTGGTCTGTTCATAAAGCATTGTCTCCAGTTCGGGAGAAAATTTATAAACCTCTTTTGACAGCCGCCAAGTTGACGCTGCCGCTATCGCGGAGGCCCAACTTCCGATTTCAGACATAAGGTTAGCATTATTATTTTTTGGCCAGGCATCGTTGATAATTGCTAAGGATGCGGCCATAGGTACATAGCAGCGATTATCCCAATCGGGCAAATCAACGCCTTTTGCCTTGCGGAACTTTTCAATCGTTTGCCACGCTGATGGATATCGTTTAGCAACTTGCTTGACTAATTCTAGTGCAGGGTAAGTCATGTCATTCCAGCCTTTCATGCTCACGGTGAGGATTATTTAATGCCGCTGGCCTTACCGGCCAGGCCGGATCCATCGACGCCGCAAACAACGCTTGTTTCCTATTTAAAATTAAGGTATAATATTTTTTATAAAGGACTTCCATAGATTGCCTATAAGGAATTGAAACAAACTTTAAATTATTAAATAAAACTCCGGTCCACATGCGATCGAAGTTTTATTTATTTTACCAAAAAAATTAATAAACACAATATTTATCATCAACAACTAACCCTAAAATATTGTCATATGGCACGTCAACCACGATATACCCATTTGTTATTTCCCATCCTTTTTCTAAAACATATTTACATGGGACCGGCACCTCATATCCATTCATGTCTTGTGAGGCTTGCGCTTCCGGCAGTAATGATTTAGGGATAGCCGTGATACAATGGCCAGAATCGGCAATGTAGTAATGATACGGCTGTAATTCTGTCGGGATATCCAAGGATGGACATGGCCGCTTAGAAACAAAAGCCGCTATATCCTGCAAGCTTTTTCTAAGTTCAGGATTATCGCCGGAATGATCCATGTCTTTAAGGCGGAACAAGTTTTTTTCCCCCATGCGAACAAGATCAGCTGTCGCATAACGAGCAAGAATCAAATTAATACGTCTATTATATTCATTTTCGGTGATTGGCTCATTGGCAACGCTTCTCATTGCATCATATAGAGACGACAGGAAGTTTGCAGAAAGACCGATTATACGAATTTCTTTAACTATAGCGTTCCTCGCGTCAGTCATAATAAGTGTAAGCCCAGATCCGGTCAGCTTTTCGCCTAAGTGCAGATGACCGTTTTCTATCTCTATCTGCGGCGAAAAAGGAGCATCCATCCAGTTAAGACTGCCCATTTTTGCTGTGATAATGATAATGCCATTAAGGATTGTCCAACGCATCTCAAAATCTGCACCGCTGGAAACCTGTTTAATTTCTTCCGGCGTTGGATCCAAAAAGTTGACGATTAAAAACATGCCGGCGTCGTGAACAAAGAAAATGCAGCCCTCCGGCATATTTCTCATAAGCTTCAATGGTTTTCCAACAGAAAATTCCATCATCAGTGTTTTATACCTCCTTTAAATTGTCTGGCTTCTTCTAACCATAATTTAGCAATGTCAACACTTTGTATAGTCGTTTTTATGCCGCCAGCGGCAATAATTAAATCATTGCCGCTTATTGTAATGTTTTCTAAATTATCAATGGTCCAAACATCTTCAGGCGCGGTAATCACGGTATAAAGCAGCTTTATAGCCAATTTTTCCACCCTCTATGCTTTAACTTGTTACCAAGTATGTTGCCATTCATGCTTTACGCTACCATCCGGCATAGCCCATTCGGTGTGGATGTCCATGCTGCAATCTTCGCCGGGAGTGCCACAGTCTGTATGCCAACTACGGATTTTCACCGGCTGCCCGGTTTTCTTGGCCTTATCAAACAATGCTTGACGTGTAGCCGCTTTCTCCGCCTTTTCTCGTTCTTTTTTTTCCCGTTCGGGCCGGGTATATTCCTTTGCTTGCTCGTAGGTGAATTCAGTTCCCAGCTTTATGATTTCTATAGGATTAATGTACCAACCCCAGCCTCTTACCTCACTACCCAGCTCGATTTCTCTGAGAAGCTTTTCTTCTAGCAATGTAACTGTATAACCTTGCAAATACTCGCCATCGCGATACCTTGGCTTAAAAAGAATGCTGCCGTTTTTTAGGCCATCAATCTGAGTTTGTTCCTCTGCTTCCCGTCTTAAAGCTTCAGCGGCGGCTTCAGCCTCCTGTCGCTGTAATTCAGCTATAATCTGAGGCTTAAGGGGCATAACTTGTTTTTTCAATGCATCTGCGGCTGCTTTATTTTTAGGCACATTGCGAACCATTACAGCCGGCTCCCCATTTTGGGTGGTAAGTGCCATTCGATATTTACGAATCATTTCTTCTACAGTCATTGATATCCCTCCTACATAGATTTTAATTAAACCCCAGCATTCTGCCGGGGTTTAACCGTTGGCTCCAACTAACATTTTCATAAACACACCACAAAAAAAATCGGGCCGAAGGCCCGCCGCAACTCTAATACTCAAGTTTGGAAATTTGTTCCAATATTATATTTAACTTTTGTAGATATTCTGCCGTAAATTCATCGTCCCAGCCTTCCCGTCCTGATTCAATATTAAACCCGGCATAAGACTCGCCATCCAATTCAATCAAAATAAAAGAATCATAAGCGTTATGCTGCCCTAATTCACTGCCCGTGGCATAACCCCAGGATACCTTTACATCATGATTGTTTACTTTATATGTCTCGCTATCTCCGTCCTGTGCATACCAATCCCAATCACTATTTACTTTTGTAAGCGGTAAGTATTGACCGCCGACACAAAAAGCCGGCTGTCCCTCATGGCTTAAAATGTGAGCATAGGTGTTATTGGCATCAAATATCATTTTTCCCTCAAGTTTATAACCTTCTGGTAAATGATAGTTATAGCCTCCATCGCTGCTACCATAACTCAAATTATTATTACCAGCAGGAGAAAGGCTGTAGCCATCCTCCTGCTGATCGGCGTTTATCGTAGTAACTTTATAAATTCTTACTGTTGCCATTAATCGCAACCTCCCTTTAATTTTGCCGGGTATTAACCCGCCCGGCTAATTTTGATAAAGTTCTTTTCTAAGTTCACTTTTACCTATGTCGTTACCGCGCAATGTTAACTGTTTTGATTTTTTTTCTGCGTCAAGAATCGCTTCCTGTTTAAATTTAGCTTCATGTTTATCAAGTTTTTTATTAACATCTTCCCGGTATTCCATCATAGTGGGGAAAATTTTAACGACGTATCCCCACTCCCTGAACTGTTTAGCTATTTCAAGCCGTTCCGTATATGGAGCTGATTCACAACTTTCCCATGTATCTTCTCCCCGCCGACGTTTGGCGACAATCACCGTTGAATTTAAATTAATTTGCATCTTATTTCCTCCTTTGGGCGGCTTTAGCCGCCCGGTATTAATCATTGAGCCAGATTATTTTCATGGTCGGCGCGGCTATATATTCGCCGCCACGCCAAAAACCCCATTCGCCGTTATAAAGCCGTGGGGTAAATGTTTTTGTTTTGCCATCAAGCTCATAATCAAGATTTGCAAAATTAATAAGCTTTTCTTCCTGACTGTAAACTTTTCGTTTATTGATGGTGCTTTCCACGCGTGGGGTGACACCACGTTTAATTTTAATCTCCCCAACCTTAATCCGCCCAGTTGGGGAGATAGACAGCACCTTGACAAGGCTCTGTTTGCTGGTGTTATACCAATCGCGTTTGGCAAATCCGGCTGCAAAAATCTGACCGGCGTATTCGGCGGCGGTAAAACCGTCTTTGTCTTTATCTGGCTGAACGGCTCCCAGCGGCAACAGATCATCAATGTTTATGTCAGTGCCTTTGCCGTTTTTAGTGCCATCCTTTTTTAATTTCGCTAAATAAGCCATCGTCCGGAGTGGATAACCCTCGCCGCCATACTGATTAAAGCCAACTATTTCCCATACGCCAGGGTGTTCCTTGGCCTGGCATTGTTGGCCGATTGACCAGCCGGCAGCCTCCTTTATTGCAGGATCGGATAAATATAAACCATACATAAAACTTACACCTCCCAAAATCTTTTTTTATGGCAATATCCCTTACAAATTAAGAAATCCCCGGTTGATGTTTTGTCATATCCTCCAGCCAACACGGTCCCGCACCAATAACAATTTTGCTGTCTATTTGCGACGTATTTTAAATATGCTTCCTTCGCTGTATCGTTCTGAAATTTGATTTTCATATAACCACCCTCCCGGCTATCAGTATACAAAAAATTAAAACCCGGCTTCCATACATAGCCGGATTTCTGTTCTTCCTTCAACAGTGTGCAATAACGCCATGGCGTCGTTTGCCGTAATATCGCCGGTACATAGCTTTTTTCTTGCGTCAATAAGCTCTAAACTATATTGATTAGGGTAAAAAGGCTTAACCGGCTTATTTTTATTGCGCTTGCATTGAATGTCATACTCCCAAGCGTTTAAACGTTCTGCCCACTTGCCCAACGCTCGAGATACTTGCATTTCTTGCACTGTCATTTAAATACCCTCCTTTTCCCCGGGCTTGTGACCGGCGGCCATTTGGCCGGCGCATTAATGCCGGTTACCCGGCGCCACTCTGCAAACTTGAATGACAGAAATTCCGCTGCTTCCTGGCCCCGTCCGCTAGCAATCTTGACCCGCATCATGCAGATTTATCCGATTAATCCACCCATACCCGGTAACTACTCCCCGTCCGGTTATCCGGCCATGCCTATCTTAGCGCAACCAATTACCAGTATCTGAGCTTCATCACTAACCACGTTCGCCGTACTGACAGCCTCTATATGAAATTTTCAAAGACCAGTTTCCCCCGCTGCGCTCCTTCCGTCTCGTTTTTTCCGATGATTAATTCTAACATCTGCCAGGCAATTTGTCAATCATTTTTTTAGATGTTTCTTATTTTTTTTAGACTTATTTTATTTATACTTGCACTAAAAGGCTATTATATGATATGCTTTCTTTTAGCAGCTCGCCAGAAAGGAACCGATAAAATGGAGTATACAGGACTTACTTACGATCCGCTTATCATTCAATTGGCAAAAAAAAGGATCCCAAAAGAACGACTTATCGATCAGGCTGGACTACCACGCGGAACGGTGGCAAAAATCAAAAACAATAAAAGTATGACATTGGATAGCATCGCTAGAATTTGCCGATATCTAAATTGTCAGATACAGGACGTGGTTCAGTACGTGCCAGAACCGGACGAAAAACCCCAGCAGGCTAATATTGAATACCCAACACGAGAGGAATAGCTTGCCGTCGCCGGCCCGGTTTTTCCCTCATAGCTTTTTGCAGCGGCGGGAGGGTCCGGGGGGGAACGCCCCGGGGTTTTAAAGCGTTGGGTTAACCGATGGCCAGTTCCACCGTTTTTATGTTTACACTGGAGGGACGTCAGTGGGAAGCTATGTTTTTCTCTTAGCTTCCCGCTGGCGGCACGGAATGTGTAAACATAAAATGGCCTCCCGTCAAGGGTTTAAGGGTGGAGATTTTTTATTTATCGTTTTTTGATAAATAAAAAATACTACCCGGCCCTTGATGGGAGGCCAAGGCGGAACGGTCGGGAGAGAACAGGACTTTCGCGGAAGGAGCCGTGGGCGAACGCCGACGGCTTTTAGATGAGGTCAAGTGATGCGCGTTTTTTGCGCATGACTTGGCCGTTCCTCTTGTCTTTTGAACTTCACCGCAGCCGGCACATAGCTCAAGCCCTGCTCTATCAGAACGGGGACTTTCGCGGAAGGAGCCGTGGGCGAACGCCGACGGCTTTTAGATGAGGTCAAGTGATGCGCGTTTTTTGCGCATGACTTGGCCGTTCCTTTTGTCTTTTGAACTTCACCGCAGCCGGCGCATAGCTCAAGCCCTGCTCTATCAGAACGGGGACTTTCGCGGAAGGAGCCGTGTTCTCCGCTACTTCTTATTCTATTTCTTGATCCTGTTTTTTCTGTTCTTTTTCCGGCTCTTCCGAACTTATACTTTCAATCGTCTTATGAGCTTTTCTTATTTCATTGATCCGTTCGTTAGCTTCTTTTAGTGCTGCCGCCAGCTCAGATATTTTCCTGTCTTGGTCTTTAACTAAATTCATTACCTTATCTGGATCAACGTTTGTATTAACCCCTAATTTTTTAAGCTGCGCCGCCGCATGATTAAAGGCAGCTAATTCGCTTTCATGTTTGGATAAAAATCGTTTTTTATTAAGCATTGATTGCTTTTCGGCTTCCTGTTGTATTGGTAAATATTTTCGATAAGCAATCAGATACTTCGCGGCATCTTTATATTGTTGATTTTTGCTTTCAAGTTCGCTTAAAGTTCCTTTGACATCAGTTACCTTAACAAGAAGTTCATTTACTTTAATCCCAAATTCGCTTTCGTGTTGAATATTTTCTTTCCTTATTGTAAGTAAGGCGTCAGCTAATTCTTTAGTGGCGGCAATTTTTGTCCGTCGTGATTGTCTTTCAATTTTTTGATCATATGAAGCTACTTTAGGTTCAGCCAGTCTTTTTAAAATTCCTTCTCTGGAATAACTCTCTCCTATCTTATCACCGCGACAAAATTTTTCTTGTCCCGTTCCTGTAATTATAAATGATATTCGCTTGCCTTCTTTTATTTCAACATTGGCTGCTTTAAGAGCAGCTTTGAAACTTTCATAATCAGTTGTTTCAGCAATAGCTTTATCAATAATCACTTTTATTTGTGCTTTCCATGAGGTACCGGCTTTTCTATTTTTCCATTCGTAATATCTTGGACTTTTTTGTTTTATATTGGGATCTTTAATTACGTAAAGGCCGGCGTCAGCGCAAAGCCGATCGCTTACTTCCCGTAGGTGGCCGGCTACTTTATAATTATCATATTTTTTATAGTCATAAAACGAATATGAATTAAAGATAATATGGTTGTGTATATGTCCCTTATCAACATGAGTTGTTAATACGTACTCATAATGGCTTTGTAAGATTTCATCAGCCCATTTTTGACCAATCTTATGTGCTTCCTCCGGCGTTACCTTATCAAAAGGAGCAAAACTTTGAATCATATGATAGGCAAGATTATTTGCGCCGCCGCACTTTGTGTAATCGCCCTTTATCTCCTTTGCCAAAGCCGCAGTCATTTCAAATTCAATTGAAGCACATAGAGGGTCAGTGTTGTATCCGTAGATCAACATTTGGCCTTCCGTTTTTTTTGGGTTCTCAATATAAGCTAGTGCTTTATTGAGGGTAGTTTTGATTCCATGAATTTTTGTGTAAGCCATAACTCTATTCCTTAATCAGTTTAACTAGACGTTCCGATACTTTGCTTTTAACTTCATTGTACATCCGCTGTAAATCTTCAATATCTTGTGCATAGATATTACGTGTTTCATTTACTCTCAATGCGATTTGGTTTATACTTCTGGCTAAGTTCGCCAGTTCTCTGGTTAATAATTTCAATTCCCTGAAATCACGCCTAATTATGTAACCATCTAGAATTAATTTTCGTGCAAATAAAGAAAAGTTTCTTGTGCCTGTTTGCAGCATTTTTTGTTCAATCAATTCCTTCTCTACTTCCGACACGTAGAATTGCAGCCGCACGGTTCTGGTTCTTTTCTTCATGATTCACTATCCTTTCAACAAAAGCCGCCGCAATTTGGCGGCTTTTGTTGTTTACTCCCG
>Ga0209629_10000657_pt1 | contig 19596 bp, 17 predicted proteins | sample TergutCu122P5_FD_187286 | JGI IMG/M metagenome (GOLD analysis project Ga0209629, IMG submission 187286) | Cubitermes ugandensis P5 segment gut microbial communities from Kakamega Forest, Kenya - Cu122 P5 (SPAdes) (version 2) | ecosystem: Host-associated > Arthropoda: Insects > Digestive system...
AGGCCAAGCAACCGAAGGGTAGGTGGAGCCTTGGTAATTTGCAGCTCTCAACATTGTAGCAACAGAAGACGTCACTGAATGCCGAATGAGGTGATGGGAGGCGAGCTCCAAAAATAAATTTAACAGCACAATGGAGTGCGACCGAGTCCTTTCGTACTGCTGGCTAGAATGACTCTACTGTACCTCCATTGATCAAATGATACAATTATAGCTGGCAGAGGAAAACCGAAACTTAGGAGAAATTTTCCCCACTGCCACTTTGTGTACATCCTATATGAACTACCCTGCGATTGGATCCAACCTTCGCGGTGAGAAGTCGAGGAGTAACCGCCTGAGCTACTTTACAGCCGAAATGCCTCGAATTCAAACATTATGGTACTAATTTCACAAAGCCTAGTGAACCAGATATGGTATATGTAGAAAACATGGTGGGAACAGGGGCACATGCAGCAAGGCTTAATGCATCATATGCACGAAGGGATGTGATTTTGTTGCAGGTCATCATGGGTTCCATTCCCACACTATCCGTTCTACATGGAGATGTACACCCTCTTAAGGGCAAGCCCCTGCTCTTGCACCGCCTTCTGGAGCAGATGGTTTGCCTGAAGAGTCAGCACAATGCTTTGACCTTCCAGGGCAGCACCCTCAGCTTTGAAACCCTGGATGCTACTGCAAGCAGAATCGCCAGGGCATTGTTGTGTCATGTTAACAGTGCGGGTGCACAAGCCAATCAAGATGGAGATTTCTTAGTGGCGGTCTGCATGGAGCCAAGTGATCGGCTTGTGATTACATTGCTAGCCGTGTGGAAAATGGGGGCAGCCTACCTTCCACTTGATCCTACTTTTCCTCCTGCCAGGGTAAGCCACATCCTGAGTGAGGCACAGCCAGTTGTCGTGATAGCCGAAAAGGGTAAGATCTGCTTCACCATCGCTCTCTACTCCTTCCTCCAGCTGAGTTGACAAGTGGTTTTCCTTTATTTTCATATCATATTGTTTTAGATGATGCAGAATTATTTGACACATTTCAAAACATCATCCTGTACGAGGAGCTATGCCAGCAGGCTGCCAACCTTTCATCAGAACCAGTGCCAGACAGTGAGACACTAACTGGTGGAAACACGTCACTTGCCCTAGTGCTTTACACTTCTGGGAGTACTGGCATACCTAAAGGTAACTCCTTTCTGAGCCTTTGTGACAGTAAATATCCATCAGGTTTAGGAACAAAACATGCAAAGGGGAATAGACCTGTGAGTGTCACTCTGGAGTGAAATTACATAAACCTCACTAGTATACTGACTGACTGTTAGGCTTTTGAAAATGATGGCAACGGGACTTAAAAATGAAGGAGCAGGTAAAACCTATTATCCAAATAAAAACTGCAACACCTGCAGAACTAGTAACTCTGCTCCATCCTGTAATATCCAAGACATGCAAAAGGAACATTTTATCCATCAGTAGATAGGTAGAAAAAAAGATGGCCTACACAATGTCATTATCATGGTTCACTTGGGAATCTGAAGACAAAAATCCACAATGAAGTACATAGAATTACCAAGGGCATTTTTCACAAATTAAGAAGCTTACTTAAAGTGGCAACACTGATAAGTGAAGTATGCCAAATTTCACCATACATTGTGGATGGTTTATGGGCTAGATGAAAAAACCCATTTATGGCCTTATGTAAAGTGGACATTATTATGGGGCTTAAATAAAGATTTCCTGAGAAATTACATTGATATCTCCACTAATTAATTTTAAAAAATCCGTGTTTGGATGTTGACACTAGATTGCAATCGACAGAGAGACAGACTAGTCTGCCATATAGCATTTCTTAGCAAGCATGGAATGCATAACAAAAATGTATTCTGTAATTTTCTAACCCACCCATGTCCCAGTTACACCCTAGTTAAAAATGGAATATGTACATACAAACAGCACTTTCTGGAAGTGTATGACGTTTTACAACTGCTTTTGCTCACATCTTCAAGCACTGGTTCATTCCTTGTTGTTGATTTTTGTATCCTGTGTCCCAAGTGCCATTAGGAATTGTATAATTTTGTCCTCCACAGGAGTGAGACTACCACACCAAGTCGTGCTCAACAGACTGTGCTGGCAGTGGCGTGCATTCCCATACGGCCCACAGGAGCATGTTTGTGTGTTCAAGACTGCACTCACATTTGTGGACTCGGTGGCAGAACTGTGGGGACCCCTGCTACAGGGGCGTAATGTCTATGTTGTTCCCCGGGATGTCACCAAGGATCCTGAGCGGCTCCTACATGTGCTTGAAGAACAAAAGGTGGGGACCAATCTGCATGAAGAAACCAGCTGTTGCTAGGAAATAAGCTGTTGTGTTCTCATATTGGTATCATGCTGCAGGTGCAACGACTCGTGCTTGTGCCATCACTGCTGCGCTCATTGCTGCTAGTGCTGGGATTTGATGCAGGCAACAAGGGGCTCCTGAGTCATCTCAAGACATGGGTCTGTAGTGGGGAGCCTCTTCCTGCCCAGCTTGCCCGTGACTTCCTTGCTCATTTCAACTCGGGTGAGCACGTGCTGTGCAATTTCTATGGCAGCACAGAGGTAATGGGAGATGTCACATACCATGTGGTGCGATCTGCTTCTGAAGTCAAGGACAGTGAGAAGGTGCCCATAGGTTAGTGCCACCACTAATATGTGTTTCATATACTTTATCTGTGAATTGAAATCATGGAGCCTGGCTTGTGTTTGTAGGCCGCCCTATTGACAATACTGCCATCTACCTGCTAGATAAGAATCATCACCCAGTGGTGTCAGGTGAAGTTGGTGAACTGTATGTGTCTGGTCTGAACATTGCCCAGGGATATGTGAAAGGTCGTGATCCTCACTGCTTCTTGCCAAACCCACTGACTGTGGACCCTGGTAAGTGGTACAGCAGTACTATGCTACTGCCTCTGAACAGGCTCACACATACAAATAACGAATTCTGAAATTTCATATTTAGAATCCCACCTAAACCTGTTCAACAAACTGTATTTTTATACCAAACACAATAAATTTACATGAAAACTTCAAACGTATTACCCATTGTTCATTATTGTATTGCACAGTTCTGCCATGCATGCTATATGTTGTTTTATCTCATTTGCAACTGAATGAGTAACAAGCACTAAATAAAATTTTATTACATAACTTTATTATGTAAAAGAGTATTGCTAAATATTCTGCTTGTTTCAATTGCAGACCACTCATGTCTTTATCGCACAGGAGACTTTGCCCGCCTTGTGAAAGGCACACTAATATACGAAGGGCGGACTGACTCGCAGGTGAAGGTCAGAGGGCATAGGATTGACCTGTCAGAGGTTGAGAATGCTGTGGCAGCAGTGCCTGGCATTGACAAGAGTGTTGTGTTGTGCTACAGACCAGGACAGATTGAGCAGGTAACAAACTAAATCAGGTGCAGTCCTTACAGTGATGTGGGACATACAGACACTTAGGCATGTCCTTGTTGCAGGCACTGCTGGCTTATGTGACAAAACAGCCTGATGCCTGCTTGGAGTCACATCAAGTGGAGACAGTGCTTCAAAAGGGCCTCGCAAGCTACATGCAGCCACAGGTGACCTTACTGTGCATTTAATAACACTTTCTTAACTGAACAAACCACATGGCAGCAGGATTACTTTGAATGACCACTAATCTTCTGGGTCCTTAGATATGATATCAAGAGTTCCACATCACACATCCTGAATATAAGGCTAGAGTAAGCTGAGTCCACAAGCAGAAAATGGATATGCCCTTAAGATTACAGTTCTCTAGGATGTAACACTGTGTACTTTGGTATATTTAATATAGTAGTGCTCTGAGGATTGGTAATCTGACATGTTCTTTTGACCCACTTGGCCAAAGATGGCCAGAGATAGGTGAAGGAATCCACCTCACAGGTGGGAATACCCGCAGCACAGTAAAAAGAACAACAGACAGATAGGGAGCTGGGAGGAAAAACATTCTGTTATGTCGCCAGAGTGAAATAAGTGACCTGAGGAAAGGTTCCAATTAGCAGTGTTGAATATTCAGATCTCTTTCAGCAGGTGTTTGTGGTGGACAGCATTCCGTTGCTTGTGAATGGCAAAACAGACCGACAGGAACTGTTGCGGAGGTATGAAGAACGAAACACTTGCAATGAAGGCAAGTAAATCATACATATAGCTTTTCACGTCTTTCTATTAATTTTTGTATTTATGTATATGACTATTTACTAATGACTATCACCTTATTGGTTATTTAATGAATATGTATCAACTTTAGAGCCTATTAATCTCAAATGGCAGATTATTTTTGGCAATATAAGTTGTAATGGTCCATTTCTTGGTACTGTTCTAGACCTCGAAGGAACCCTGGAATAATGACACACAAGTTATTACATTACCACTTGAGTTCAGTGCATAATGAGATAAAAGTCACCACTTTACAACGCAAGCTCAGAATATAACAAGTACAACACATAACCTAACCACTTAAGCATAGTTCATTATGAAATTCAAATCATGAAATAACCACTGCAACTAAGCTCATACAGTAATACTGAAATATAGTAACTTAATTTACAGTTATACTACATACAAATAAATCTGTATAATCCATGACCAGAATTCTCTTTCCAGTTGCAACACAGTAGAAAGAATCTTAGGAACTCAATTTATAGCCCTCAGGCATTTTAATTTTTTACCTACTCCAGGTACTTTTTAAGAACTTAAAAAAAAATAATTTAAGCAAAGTGGAGTGTATGGGGTCCCAGCTAAATTAATGCACATAATCTAAAAAATGTAAAATGTGAAACTAGTAGATATTTGAGGAACAAAAAACATACTATTGACAAATAAATTTAATGAACTTGAAACAGTATGAATGAAAATATTATAAACACATACAGAGCTATAAATGAATTGCAAAAGTGTTACCAACCCTGAACAAACTTAATAAAGGACGAGAAAGTGATCTGTTTGCAGATTCCCACAAAATTCTGAATACATAGAGAAATGACTTCTGTCAGTTACTGAATGTACAAGTACATGGGGCTACAGATGTATGGCAGCTGAAGTACACACCAATGAGCCACTAATGTTCAAGCCTAGTGCCTCTGAGGTTAATATTGCTATTAAAAAGTTCATAAGATAAAGATTGCCATGTAGTTACCACATTTCAACAGAAATTATGTGAGCAAGATGTAGAACACTACTCCCTTATAGATATAAGTATAGTAATTTTGTTTGGAATAAGGAAGAATTGTCTCAAGAGTGTAAGGAGTCACTGACTTTACCTATTTGCAAGAAGGGTGATAAAGCTGACTGTAGTAATTATCAATGCACATCACTCTTGCCAACTACATGTAAAATTTTATTCGACATACTTCTGTCAAGGTTAACTCCACAGGCAGTCAAAATTACTGACGATCACCAGTTTGGAATTCAATGTAAGACATCAATGATCATATGCTTTGCATAAAATACTTCAAAATAGATAGGAATACAATAAACCAGTAAATCAGCTATTCTTAAACATCAAGAAACCCCATGAGTCAGGAGGAGGTTTTGTGTAATATTCTCATTGAGTTTGGTATTCTCAAGAAACTGGTTACTTTAAAAAAAAAGTGTGTAAATGAAACCTATAATAATGTTTAGATAGGCACAAATTTGTCTGATAAATTTCCTATTCAGAAAGACCTGAAACTTGGAACTCCATTCTGATCCTGCCTGCAGCCAGTCAACATAAATGCACGACATATACCAATTGCTGTATATACAGAATAAGTACCTCCTAACGATGAGCAGTAAGCCTGCTTGAAACATATAGAAGTTAATTATTGAAATAAATTGAAAGTAAATATTGCATCCTGTTGGTTCATACTGTATGGATATAGCATGATGCACAGTCAACAAAACATTAAAATTGAATGTAACTGTATACTTGCAGGACCAAAATCTGACAGCCCTGAGCTAGACTACACAGGGATAGAAGCCAACCAGTTGGAAGCAGCACATACTCTGTTTGAGACAGTGGTATCAGTTCTAGGAGGCAGTATACGTTCCAAGGTGTGCCAAGATGCAAACTTCTATGATCTGGGTGGCAACTCACTCAATTCCGTGTTCACAGTCACCAAGTTGAGAGAGCAGGGTTATGTCATAGGTCAGTCAGACAGTCCTAGTTACATAGCTGTAAACATGATAATAACAGTTGAGGTAGTTAATCTGCATTATTTGTCACCTGCAGGCATTACCAAGTTCACCTCTGCCAAAGACCTGCAAGAAGTAATTGACCAAATGTGTTGTACAAGAGACAGTGACACTGCAGCAGCAATTTTGAAACAACAGGACGAAAGATATGTGGCCCACATGCTGCAAGATGAACATAAGGATGCTGTAAACGAGTCAGTACATTTTATATAAAATAACTTACCGTCTTAGTTTAATTAATAACCATAAAATACAGCCCTAGAACACACTTTAACATTTTTCACAATAGCACACCTTATCCTGATCCTTAGACCATTTTGAAGGGCATCTAATACACCAGTTAATATTGAGGTTTACATGTAGATTAGATTGGTGTTCATACAGTATTTACCATCAGATTTGCCAATCAATTGTTTAGATTATTTTTAAAACCTTGATCCAGAGTTACAATAATTACTGACTATACATACGACTTAAACTGATTATAGAACCAGAATTACACAGAAGTAAAACCTTTCCAAAATTATTTGTTCAAACTTTCTACCCAATGCAGAATATTTCTAACCACATAACTGCAACTTTATGGCAGAGAAATCATTTGCCTCACCCATGTAAAATTCAATAAATATTTCGCAAGTTATCATCAATAAGTGTGCAGAAATTGGTAACTGTTCATATAAAGTGTCTATTATTGTCAAATGATTTTAACTGAAACTGGAATTGTATGACAAATTTTAGTAAACCCCCCACTACAAAATTTTAAGAATATCTGCTCAGCAGGTCTCATATTGGTACAGCATACAGGCAGACAGAGCTGACAAAGTACATAGGTGAATTTTGGCAACTTTTCATTTACAATATGCCAAAAACACTACATATGTGTTCACAAACTTTTTATTATAAGGACATTACAGCATTTATATTGCAACTATGAGAAGAATGCCAAATATAATGAGCAAAACTCTGTGTCATAAAGTAATGCATAATATTATGAAAGACAATGACAAGCCTTAGAAATTTCATTTTCCTGTCATGTTACACTGCACCTTTGGTGTGGAAAAAGAGGAACTAAGAACTTCTGACACCACCAAAACTAAGAGCCCCACTAATATGTACTTTACTCTTAAAGCTGGATAAACATTAGAGGAGAAGTATTTAACTGAATTTTGGATAATTACACTGCATACATATGAGGGAAACACTTTTGTGATTATTTTATATTTATCAGTGGGCTAACACATGGGCATGTTATCAACCCCAAGCATTTTGTAATTTTTATCTGGAATATTACATCAGGAATACACAAGGAATGTAACTGAATGCCTTAAGTCAGGTACTTTAATATATGCTGATGATGTATGCTGTAAGTTAGCCACAGCATTGGGATGTGACTTGGTCCCTTGGTACAACAGCTTCAAATGGGCCTACTGTACCAGCTTCAGATAATAAACGAGTAGGGAACATTGCTGAAATGATAATGGGCAAGGAAAATAGATGTACTTGGATGAAACTCCATCTCAGTGCAACTCTGTCCACCACAAATACTTTATGGACAACCCTGAACTTAAACATGTGTCCTAGCAGAGAAGCCAGTGACTAACACACTGAGCTATGGCATTACAAGGTCACAATGTTAATTTGTTAGATACAAACGCAACATTAAGGGCAATGCATAAATTGAAGATCTATGTTCAACGCTGTAATTACCAACTGACACACAAAACGTTAAAAAACATAGAATTACTAAAACATTCTAAAATAAGTAAAACTACTCCAACATGTTTCGGTTTACAGGGAAACCATCATCAGGGAGCTACAGTCAGTACTTGGCTAATAATTACACACTTGGTTAAAAGTAGATAAGTAGAGGCTGTACAGGACGTCGTCAGTGTTATGGCTGCATATTGTGACCTGTAAGGCGTATGTATCATGCACTGTGTGAGGGTATACCCTCACACAGTGCACGATACATACGCCTTACAGGTCACAATATGCAGCCATAACACTGACGACGTCCTGTACAGCCTCTACTTATCTACTTTTAACCAAGTGTGTAATTCTTAGCCAAGTACTGACTGTAGCTCCCTGATGATGGTTTCCCTGTAAACCGAAACATGTTGGAGCAGTTTTACTTATTTTAGAATGTTTTAGTAACTCTACGTTTTTTAATGTTGTGTGCATCAGTTGGTAATTAAAATGTTGAATATTATTGATGCACGGTGTAACCATGAAGTTTGAAGATCCATGTATTTTGTAGATATCTAGTATAATACACGGTTAAGTCATACAGCACTCTGGAACCTCAAATTACACAGTGCATAAGTTGTTTTACAAGCTATGTAAGAAGGAAACCTAAAAGAAAACATAAGAAATCCAAATACACCATACATTCATATGTACATTTTAAGTTGGGAGCAACATTAATGAACAGACAGACGGTTCACAATAAAATTAAGAGGAGAATAAATTTAGAAAATGCTTGTTAAGTCTTTTGAGTGCTGTGTTAAGATAATGTATACTCACATCTCTTGAAGGATGATCACAGAGAGCTTCTATGAGAAGGCAGATTTAGAGCAATGGCTGAAGTCAGACATCCATCGTGCAGACTACAAGGACCTCACTGACAAACTCTGGGAACCTCTTGTCCAAAAGAATCTTAGTTTCCTCATCAAGGATGTGTATGGACAGCCAGTGGCGGTTGCTCTCAACTTTGACGCACATGACGAGCCCTCTGTAGAGATTGCCAGCAAACTGGCAGTTGTGTTTGACTTCCTAGAGTTCCTCGAGGGTCCAATCAGGTACTGTAGACTGAAAAAAGTGCAAAGGACATTCTGTACTGTTAAAAATTCCGTACAAAATTAGTTCTTACACTTACTGTGAATATGGTAGCTTTTCTTTCCAATAAATAGGCCTAACATTGAAAATATACAATGGATATTGTCAGTGCATGAATTCTTACCAAATGCTGGGTTTGTGTCTTTAGAATATGACATGTGAGGTGTGGTCCTGCAGTCATTGTGTGGGAGTGATTTCAGGAACTATGCTACCTTCTCCCTAACCTTATGCAACAAGTCTAAGTTTCCATCAATTTCACCAATAAAACTACATTTACTCATTGCTCAGTTTTTTTTTAATCAAGCATGAATACATCAACTTAAGCAAACCATTTGTACAAAAAGTGTTACTGGACACACCATAACTGTAATAGAGTGTGGGTAGGCATGCAATTTTGAAAGGTTCAGCAGTAACTAGTATATATTTACTTCAGTGATCAATAGTCAAGGGCACAAACTGCACATCCAATCTCATTATTTAATAGGTGCACCTCCCACATTCATCAAACACACAGATTAAGCAGAGGGATTCATGTGAATGTTCTATCTGGTATCTGATGCTGTGTAGTCTGGCAGATGGTTGTCATCTTCAGAAAAACATAGTGCCATTGTCTTCAGGACAGAATATGACAGTAACATGTAACAATTTACCAGAGTACACAGTGACACATGCCACAAGACTATGGTCTTAATGCTCAATGCGGTGAAAACCTCAAATGTCATAAAGAAATTTATTTAAACTTTCAAGTTTCAACAATGTGGCAATTAAATTTGAAATTCTCAGGGAAAAGCAGCTGCCTCAGGGAAAGGGCAAAGTTTTGCATAGCTTCATGATGGCAACCGATCCATCCCTCAACTACCAACAGAATGTGGAAGTCATGGATTTCATGGAGGCTGAAGTGCTGAGGCTAGCACAGAGCAAAGGTTTTGCAGGAATTTTCACCACCAACACCAGCCCACTAACACAGGTTTGTGTGGTACATCCTGTAACCAACATTAGTTGCAATACCAATTCACATTTCTACGATGTTTCCCCTCAACCCTCCAAAAAAATTCTTTAACATACTGTATAAGTCTGAATATAAGTTGAGTTCTTGTTCAGAAATAGCCACACAGAAAAGCAGAAGTCACCATTTATGCAAGGTCTTACAGCAACTGACATTTTTGAATGTCATGTGAAAAGTGAAATTTCTGTATTTCAATGTTTCACCGTGCATTTTTCAATTCAGTAATTGATAAACACCAACACATGCACTTTTTCATTCATACACGAATACAGAACAAAGGAAGATGCTCTAAAGCTACTTAAGAAATGTCAAAAAAGAAAACATATGGATTGTTGGGAAGCCCTATATATGCAGACATTCCACCAAAAGAAAATATTGATTAACGAACAACAGATAGGCGATACAAACCCCCTCTTTGAGATTGCAAAGACACTACACTCTACCTGACTCCAACTGTACACAGTCCAACGCACTGCACCACAAGGTTCACCACGCACACCTGCTACATGGTAGGAATCTTAAGCAAATGATATTGATTTAACATGGATAGCTAACTTTGTTTAATTCTTAATTCATATAAACATTTTAACACATTTTAAATTCATTACAGTAGTGCTGCCACAACACTGGAATTGATCGTCGGGATTTTAAATTCAGTGTTTTTTAAATTTTTTAAAAATTTTTAAATATTAAGTAACTTTAGCGAGGTACAGGCATACTCCCTGATGATGCTCTATTAAGATTGAAACATGTCGGAGTACCTTTAAGTATTTTTATGTATTTTAATGAAATCAACATTCTAGACTAATATAGTGTTGAATGAAAAAGTGCATGTGTTGGTGTTTATCAATTATTGAAATTTCTGTGTTAAAAAAAGACATATTGAGTTACATTCTTACAGCAAATAAGGTCAGTTTTATGCATTATTTTTAATTTTATACAGTACATAAGCTCACTGTGGGCCAGGTAGCGTAGTCGGTATAGCGACTGCCTACGGGCTGGATGGTCCGGGGATTGAATCCCTGTGGGGCGAGATTTTCCCGCACCAGTCCAGACTGGCCCTGGGGCCCACCCAGCCTCCTGTACAATGGGTTCCAGGTCTTTCCCGGGTGTAAGGTGCAGCCGTGGCGTGACGCTGACCCTCACACTCTTCTAGTGCAGAGGTCTAAAATAGAGTAGAGCTATACCTCTACTCTCCCTAAGGGCCTTCGTGGTCTGTGAAAGGGTGAAACCTACCTACATAAGCTCACTTACTACATGCATTATTCTTATTTGTATATCCAACGCTCAGAAATTTTATTAATTTTATTACAAAATTTTCTAAGTGTTGTGAGTTCTTAAACCCCCCAAAATACCTCAGTGGGAAGAAGGGAGTCACTGGACATTTCGAGCTAATTTATATTCAAGCTTATACAGTGTACCATCCCTTCTTTGGCTTGGACTTTCAAGTCATCATATTGAAAATATTTCTTATCTCTCACATCTCAGCGAGCCCATCATAATGTAACTGATCAAAGCATCCACACAACACAACGAAGAGTGGATAATTCAAACTAAACCACATTCAGGCTACTGCAGTCATATGTCAGCATCATCTTTTTTTATCCGCAGCAACTTGGTGATGTGTATGACTATGAAGTGCTACTTGATTATCAAGTAAACCTGTACGTGGCTCCAGATGGATCCAAACCATTCCAACAAGCACCAGACAGCCAAACAGCCACCTGCTCATGGAGACCAGTACGTTCAGTTGCACCTAAATAAATACTTCATCACAGTACAGTACAAATCTGAAGTCTGCATAACTGTGACAGTTACTGGCTACCTGATCTAGTCCTTCATCTACCAGGGTAGACACTGACAAAATTAATAGAATGCCACCTGCATATCAGATATAAAGTGCAGTGTCAAAAACTGCTGTAATATTTTTATCTTTTGTACATACATATATATTTGTACATAGATCTCTGTTTATTACCATTAACTACTCAAGATAATCAATCAAAGGGGATGGTCAACTTGCTGTGTATACATAGACTGTAAATTGAAATTTGATTGACTGAACTTGGTTCATAGGTCATGTATCACCATATCACCATGTATGATGCTTGGGTACAAGAGCAATTTACCTTCTGATAATAAAGATGACTTTCCATGTTGTGTGAAGACACAGCTCACAATCCAAATTTTGTGCACTACCTATTCACTAAGTATGCAACCAATTTCCAAATTAATCCTTTGTATTGGTGTAAACAACCTCTGAGTCCTGCAATTCCTGCCTCTTACTCCAGACAGAACACCAGTACAACATGAGAGTTATAACGTAACAGGGATCCTGCATTCAATTCTGTTAAATGCATAATTGAGACACAGTGCAAAAACAGATTGATATGTGTAGCACCTTGGTAGTCACCACCCATAATACCTTGAGTGACAGCTCAATTTATCTGATGCCTAAAGCACACCTCACATAAGCAAGTCAAACCAGCAGACTGTTGCCACTTACATCTTGTAGCAATCTTTTACTGTAATTTTTACTTTAAACTTTAAAGAAATGACACTATTTACTACCTACAGTTGAGAAAGCTCCTCAACACAATCAGAAAGCCAGTGAGGAAATACAATAAATGCTACCATATTCAAGGTTATAATGAAAGCTGAATGTTCATTCTAACATTTAATACGTAACCATTAATTTTAGTCTCTGTCTTCCTGGTTGTGTGAACTGACATTTTGTCATTCATTAACCACTTACAAGATGACATACCCATAGTCATTACCAGAAAGGCACAGTTTGTAACTCCACGGTTCTACTCTGGAAATTATCCAGCAACAGAAACCTTCCACAAGACATCAGGTTGCTGATGTTGGGCAATTTTTTTTACATTTTCCCATAAGTTATATATGGGAAGCACAAGATGCAGTCAGTGGAGATAACCCTCAGTGAAATGCTTCTCCTTGAACCTCAGAAGTTTGCAGAGCAATCATATTAGTATTTTTTGTTAAGAGTTAGAAAGAAAAAAAATAGGGAGGTCTCCACTAGCATGATACCTCAAGTTTCATTAGGTCAGTTTGTGTTTGTGGTATTTATACTTGTCAGCCAGAAGAGGCACTGCACCTTTGAGCACCTACCTGTACACCTAGGTCAAAATATGCTACACATGTTAGTGCAAATGAATTCTACAGGAAACATTTGATAATTTTACTTGAAATACCCCAGATCCTTCTTGCACTCATTATTTACATTTGAATTATTAGAAACTGGATGGAATTTTCTTAATGGAAAACAGAAGTGATTCTGGTACATTTAGGCCACGGAGAATAAACTTCACCTTAAGGAGTGTCATCCCTGTTGTGTGTGTAAAAACTACCCTCCCACATATTATACTTCAGTTGAGATCTGCACTTTTCTGGGATTTTAGGCAGCATAGATTGGTAGTTTGTTCCTGATGTTTAAGGACAAGCTATCAGTCCCATCATCAAGGATCGACTGCTTGACCTTTGAAGATGGGACTGATAGCTTGTCCCAAAACATCGGCATAAACTACCAATCTATGCTGCATAAAATCCCAGAAGAGCAAGGTTATCTTTTACACCACAGCAGAAGCTTGAAATCAAGCAATTTCAATATCTTGCACACCAGTACTATTCAATGCTATACAAAATTACAGTCAAGAAATTCTAATACATGGTATCAAACACTGTGTTCATTGTCAGCATCTGAAACTATATTTGATTTTATCAAATCATTATCTGTATAATCCATTTATACAGCAGGGTTCCACAAATTTCTTAAAAATCAAGGGGTCACTTCAAAATTTTTGGTGCCACCACAGATATTTGGCACTGCCATTCAAAATTTAGATTTTTGCACCCCTATTATACACTACCACTGTTTTACAGATACAACTTTAGTAACACAATTAAAATTAATAGCCAATTTAATGTAGCTGGGTGAAGAGTATTTGAATGTATTTAATTCAGGTCTGATGGTGCTTTATTAGTATAAGGGAGCCTGGAAATTTTTTACACCAACTCTTATACATATATTAAAAAGTTCCCAGACTGAGTTCACCATGGAATATATGCTTACCTTTGTTATTGGTCATTGATAATTTATGCAATGGATCCAGTTTCTGCCACTAATGAAGTACTGCTCGAACTGACCTGGAAACACAAGTAGGATAGTCGGCAACTGTTCCTAAATTTCAAGGGAATACTGAAAACCATAATCTTGGATCTGTGACTTCAATCTCAGAAAGAAGAAATCACAAGGAGTCAAATCAGTGACAAGGGTGGAAGAACACAGCCATGTTGTTAGTAGCCAAAAATTGCTGCACTGATACAGCAGTGCGTGCCAGCACACTGTCATGGTGAAAAAACCAGTACAGGTTCCACCATCGTTCCATATGCTTTCAGTGGACTTGCTCCTTCAATCACTGCAAAACCTCTGAGAGGTATGTTGGTTAACCACTTGACCTGGAAGGATAAATTCACAACGAACAGTGCTATCACAGTCAAAACAGATGAACAACACGTTCTTAAAGTTCAACTAGGCTTACCTGGCTTTGTTTGGATGTGGAGAGGATGGGCTTTTCCTCTAAGAGGTCTGCTGTTTGTTTTCTAGGTTATAAGAGGAAATCCTTGTTCAATTTCCCATTCTGATCCTCAAGAGGATATTTAGGTCACTTCTGGCTTCATTCTATTCCTGGCACACAAACACACTGCTGCTTCTGCTCATCAATGAGTAACTGAGGCACAAACTTCACAGTGATTCCCCACATGTTCAAATTCTCTAGTCATCAACAACACCAGCATTCTGGCCACATTCACAAGATCCTGTCAAGCCATCTTAATCCAGTTCACATCACATCCAATTTCTTTAACTTCTCTTTTAATATTTTCCTCCCCTTTAGCTATGTAGTCTCTCCCCTTTGGGTTTCCCAATTATCATTTTTATCTATTTCTATTCTATTGATTTAGGGCACTCTTCATTAAACCACAGTTTGTTCCACAAACTGCTGTGACATTCTAAACTCTCTGTAGCAATGTTGTGTGCTTAACCACAGTTTCTCAGGCATTATCATTGACATTTCACTGTATTTTGTTATGTATTCTGGGTTTTCCACAAATTGAAAACCTGTAAACAATTTTAACCTGGTATTCTTTATTTTTATGTCACTCAGTTCTTTGAACATAAATTCTTCATCCATAATACCATTCCTCCCCCAGCAGTCTAACCTTATTTGCACTCAGTAACAGTCAGCTTATATTCAGCCACTCTACATGGGTGGTTATCAAATCATACTCAAAACTCAACTAAAACCTGATCTCTTTTTTCACATACATACCATGTATCTTGATATTATCAAAGTTCTTTATTCACAAACTGATGCAGAAGTTGTCTTAAAAACGATTTTAAAATTTACTTTACAATTGACATTAAAACAGCTCCGACATGTTTTGGTGCAGTCACACCATCATCAGGGACATTACTCATGCTTGCTAAAGTTACAGTTGTTAAAGTAGACAAAATACATTGGTGTGTGGCGATGTGGCTGCACATATCAGTGGGTCTTTGTTGGTGTTTGTACATTGCACTGTTTGGAAGTAGTATGTTGGAGCTGTTTTAATGTCCATTTTAATGTAAGTTTTAAAATTGTTTTTAAGACAAGTCACTTGTGCATCAGTTGGTGAATAAAAAACTTTGATAAAATCTTATCATTCCACTTATGTGTCAGGAAACCCTTTTAAGTGTTCTAATATCTATGATGTTACTATTGATATATAAATATAGGGATGTGGGAACCTTTTAGAATTCTACCCACTATCAGTAATTACACACAAATTCCCATTTCCTCCAGATGGTTTCTTCCTGTCCAGTTTACAATGTAAACCTTCTAGCCTATACATAAAATATGTTCTAATTCTTAAAACAAGTGCCCTTTGTATTACTGTTATCTTTGATAGGGATGCCCACATTTACAATATCAGACTTCAGAGGATTAAGTACATCTTGTCATTAACCAACTGCTGTTTCTAGACTTCACTAGTTCCTTACATGCTTGTCCTCATAAGACAGCCCAACCTCTTGTATGCCTGCTATATCCAAATTGCATTTTGTTTTCACCACAACCAATAACTCTTCAGCACCTACCCTTTTCTTATATATAACAGGACAATGACTACTCTTCAGTCATTATACACATTCGCCCTTTTCACGTTTACAGTCAACCACAGTCAATGTGCAGTATGTTAAAAAAAAAAGTTACCTACAGTGATCACCAATGGCATGCAAATAAATGGCAGCTATTTCAATTCTTGTCACTTTCAGATTACAATGGGCATTCAGTTCCAGCACAAAACGGTTACAATGCAGGCATGAATATAAAAGGTTGGCAGCATGGAAGCTATGTTTGGATCCATATTACAGTGCTGACCTCACCAAAATATTACCCTGTAGAAAGCAACATCATGTAGTGGATATTACTGTTGCATCACATTTGGTACCTTTAATTTCTAACAATCAAAATATCTATCAATTTGAACATTACCCTTGCATTTACAACAAACACTTTCCATAACATTTTCTAACCAAAATTTTCACTGCATTTCTATCAGATTTACTTGCATTAAGCAGTGGATTGGGACTCATTTTATTCTCCCAGAAGGATGTGAGCCAACCATGTTAAAGATGAGAATATGGGAACAGGAAACAAGGAAAGCACAAAGACTGTGTGTATTTCTCTAGAAGAAAGCAACAATTTTATTTTTGTCAAAATAAAAACAAGTATAACAAGAAAGATAAATAGTTTGAGACATCTGGAAGTACAAAACTAAATGGGCAATGCAAGCCCATCTGTTAATGGAAAGACTCAATATACAAACAAATACAGCATTATATACATGTACACACTATCTGGTCTGATCCTGGGATGCATCACACTACCATCAGAGCACCACAGAGCAAATCTGCTGTCTGATCAGTAATGTGCAATACCAACACCTTTGTTTCATGGTACCTAAACAATTCACTGAGCAAGTTATACAAACTGAGCAAGTTATACAAACAATGAATCAACTTATCCTGCAAACATTTCTATGGGAAAAGGCTCCTGGGCTATTACAAAACAATCAGAATGGATTTAGGGCTCAGTCTCTCACTTTTCTTGGGACTTGTCTCCAGAGTGAAGCAGCCACAGCACAAAGCTCACCAGTAATCTACATCTAATGCTAAAGTATACAGTGTGTGTGAAGCTCTACTGCCACGGTGTTTGGTAACTTTAGTTTCACAGACTATGACCTCTTGAGGGTTTGTTCCACAGAATGTGGCAGTTATGTGTTTTTTCCTGTAACGTGCAAAATGTAGCATGTAGTTACCCTACAATTATGCTACCACTATTTGTGTATTGCTTGTACTTTTAACAACAAAATTGCGAAATCATGCCTGCAAGTCACACTAATCATGGATGAAGTTTCACCACTACCCCATAAATTTGGTTTTCTTCAAAACAGAAGTTATTCACATTATGAAAAATGAATGCAGCAGCAGGTGTGTAACAAACAAAAAAATAAAAAAAAAATGTAGTATTTATTGAAACTCAAGCAACAAAACAAGTTTTGTGTAACCCTTCCAGTTCTACCACTACTCTCCGCAAATCCTACCCAGCCTTCACTTATCAACACAAAATTATTTCTACAAATATTGTTCCATGCACTTTGTAAGATCTCCTGTTCTGCCTCTAGCAGAAAGTCAAACAGCAACGAAACTAGGTTTTGATTTGAACATCTCTGAGTTTGCTCATAAAATGTTTCTAGCCCATCTATTATCTTCAAACACCAAGGCCTGATATCACAATATGTCCAGGACTTTGAAATCATTAACAGGGCATTCTGCCAACATATTCCAGTTATACCTACTGCTTTCCAAATTACTACACTGCTAAATGTGCAATTCAACAGCTGCATGCTGATGACTGACAGTACAGGGGTAATGATAAGTCCTTAGCCCGACCTACTTACCGATGTATTTTGTTTGACGGGTGAGAATATTTCGTTTGATGCTAGTCTTGTTATATATAAAATAGTACTAATATTCCTCCAATTATGACTATAAATAGGATATATGAGAATCAAAATCTTCTGTTGCTGTAGCTTGTTGCCTTCCTGGTCAGGCTAAGGACTTATCAGCATCCTGTATTTCCCCAGTTATTCGAATTTTAAATACCACTTCTACATACTACTATACCAACATCTCACAATACAGCAAATCCATTTCATACCCACCAGCACCAACACAGTACAGTGCTTAGGATTTCAACAGAGCTGAGTAAACTTTTGAACAATGACATTCCTATTACTGTGCCAAAATAATACTAGAAAGTGGGAAAAGTCTGTCTCTTCAATTGACCAAACTGATCAGACAACATATGCAACATCTGAGATGCGATAGAGTGCTCTTTGTGGTACATAGGTACCAATGTTTCAGAGCAACCAGCTGCCTCCATATTCAGTGAAGATAACAGGATGCAGCCAGCTGCTCTAAATAATAGTACCTACTGCCTTATCTTTCATGTTGGTACTACACTACACCATACCACTTCCTAGAAGACTGTAATCTCAACAAACTAAATGCAGCACTAAAACTCTGAGGAAGAAAAATTCTTAGAATATGCTGTTGGGATCACAGGATTGTTGAGAGAAATGTTTTTATGCTGTGTATCTTATTACACAAAGTTGAAAAATACTATAAGTATTAGAATACCACATGCACATTCTTTTCCAAAACACTGACTTTGAAAATTGAGGTGCATGCAGTACTTGTCATTGTGTATATGGGATGCATCAGAATTGACAAACTGGCATTTAATTACTGTTTAGCCATATAATACATCTGATGTTTATATGCTAGTCCTTCAACACACAACCAAGAACATGTTTTAAATCACCAGTTCACTAATGCTGCACATTGATCTCTCACCATTCTAAGATGGGTGATTTGCTCATCCAGGCCGTATGTTATCACAACCTTGGTCCCAGGATGGGGCTTCAACTTGCACTCAAGCGAACAGAAATGAATGAATTAATGATCTGGTCTGTAGTGTGAATTCATGTCATCATGCATTCCGCTATACCACACACTGAAGCAAGCAGCACGAAGCTGTTCATAACGAACTTCGCAAAGATGAACACTGCAACATTACAAAAGAAGACAATCAACATGACATGTATGATGAGCTCCAAACCAGTGGAAAACAGACAATTACATTACCTCAAAATAAGCTGCCTGAATCACACAATGTCCATAGTTTGCATCGTGTACACAAGCAATCATTATGATCTAAATACAAAATATATAACTAGCAGTCAAAACACAACAAAATTTATTATATGTTGTACAGTATGTTTCACAACTACATGTTTCAGCCCTTTTCTTTAGGCCATCTTCAGGTTGCGTATACTAGGCCTTGACAGAAATGTATCCTATATACAAATATACTACATTGATGATGAGATCTCAGTCATCATTATACAACTTTAGTCTTATTGT
>Ga0209629_10000658_pt1 | contig 19588 bp, 8 predicted proteins | sample TergutCu122P5_FD_187286 | JGI IMG/M metagenome (GOLD analysis project Ga0209629, IMG submission 187286) | Cubitermes ugandensis P5 segment gut microbial communities from Kakamega Forest, Kenya - Cu122 P5 (SPAdes) (version 2) | ecosystem: Host-associated > Arthropoda: Insects > Digestive system >...
GGTCCTTCTGCATATCAGTGCTGATAATAGAGACAGAGTAGGTCAGTGAAACATTTTTAGTTTATCAAGTGATGTGTAGCTGAAACTGGTTTTGTATATTTCAGAGATCGGGAAGGTTTGGTGCAGCTGATCTCACAGTTATCTTCCAATGATCCATTTCGTAATTGTCCAGATGCAGTTCTCAATGAAGACAGCAACAGTTTAGAGATTGAAAAGCCTATAACAGATACTGGACAGATAATTGAATCACCAACTGCTGATGAAGATGAGGAGGGAGAATTTGAAGAAATTGAAGAGGAACAGGAGGAAGAGATGAATGAGTCTGACAAAGATTGTCAGAAAGAGCTGAAAACAAATTTAGGTCCCAAGGTGTCAGATTTTGAAACAAGGGAAGATGAAGGTGTGAAATCTTTCTTGAAAGAAAGAAGGAATGATACAGAAAATGGTGAAACACCTGCATGTGTGGATGGCATATGTGGAAAGCAAAAGAGGGAGCAGAAAGGTATAAGGTTAGAGGAAAATGAATTGAGGGCTGAGTCCCCTGAAGAAAGAAAGAAAGTTCAGAATTCCACAAGTGCAGCAGACAGAATTAAACATGTGTCTGTTGTTAAGGCTGAGTCAAATGAGCAAGAATCTTCCGAACTTTCTAACCTTTCTGTATCGAAACAGGGTAAATTGTTTGTTACAGATGCAAGTAAGGTAGCTGAACCAGAAAGTAAGAAGTTGTATGTAGAAGTAAAGCAGCCTTCAGCAAGTAAAGGACAAGAATCTCGGAAATGTGGTACAGAGGTTTCAAAAAATTATACACACGTGTCTGGTATTGAAGTGACACCAGGCACAATTCCTTCCGAGAAACAGAGAGTATTCAGTAGAGATCTGACAAAAGGAGAGGAAAGTAAGCTGCTTACAGATAAGGACAAGGATTTTGCAGAAAATACAACCAATGACTTGAAGTGTTCTGCTGAAACCTGTGAGAAACGGAGTGTGTTAATGAAATTTTCGCCTCAAGGGATATCATTAAAACCTCTTGAGAAGTTACTTTCTGTAGAAAAATGTGTGGATTATAGTAAATCAGAAGAGCCTAAGGTATCAGTAGATAATAAAGAGGGAAATGAAAATTCTGGATTTGGCAGAATGCATTCAACTTTTGAAGAATATAAAAGGGGCCAAGATCGTGCAGGTAAAAGGAAGATACAGGCATATGAGGAGGCCAGAGATTTACAAGGGCATAAACCAAGTAATCAAGGAATGGGGGAAGAATTGAGGAAGTCTATAATTAAAATAAAAACATTTAAAGATGGTGTAATTAGTGACATTACTAATAGCGTTGATTCAAGTAATGAGGATACAATCACAGACTCAAGGGAAGATACAGAGGACCTGGAGGATGAAGGCATTGAAAATACTTCAGCAGTGAATACTGCAGTTAGTGGAGGTTTGGATTTAAGTGCTAGGAAAGTTTCTGGAAGCCACCATGAATTTCACAAGAATGACAACACAAAAACAGTACTGCAGTCAAACTTTCAATTTAAGGATGAAGATGGAGTCTATGATCTTAGCACTACAAAATCAGTAGATAAGTGTGCAGTACAGAGAGAATCATTGAGGCATTCCATACATTTACTGGATAAAAACAATGATAGAAGCCAAGCTGAAGCAACTGATCTTAGTACAAAGAAATCAGGTACAACCTTTATTGACTATTGTAAAGAAAAGAGATTGGAAACTCTCTTGAAAACTGGAAAAAGTTGTGCTGGAAGTATGATCTCTGATGTTCATCAAGTTGGTACTATAGATACTCTGAGATCCAAAGAAACTGCTAAAAGTGGCGGAACAAAGAGAGATTTGAATGATGTAGAATATTTGTCAGTAGCAAAGAAGCCACGGTGTGAAGGTGCAGTAAACACAAACAGAGGTGTAATAGAAGTTGGAGAAGCTGTGGAAGAACCATTGATGTTAATCCGAGGAGAGGGTTCAGGTGAAGATTGTAAGATGGGAAATCCAGAGGACAGAAAAGATAACACAGGTGATGGGGTTGTAGGGGAGGTCATAGTAGAACCATTGTTTTTTGTTTGGGGAGAAGGGTCAGGTGAAGACTGTGGCACAGGAAACGCAAGGAAAGATGCACAAAAGGACAAAACAGATGGGAGCAGAAGTAGCCAGGAAGGGAGCAGTGACGATCATTCTTCACTTGTTTGTGATGCAGAGAATATTACGCTAAGTGAAGGTACTAGCAGGAAGCAGGAAGGCTTATCATGTAAGGAACAAAACACTGAAAGTGCCAAAGGTACGGACACAAATATAATAGGGTGCAATGAAAAAGAAGAAAATTTAGAAAAGGGAGATACAAAGAAAGATTTGGTAGTGAAGGCGTCTTGTGATAGGCATATTCCTCTGTCTCCTGGGATTACAAATGTTGTTTCAAGTGACCCTACTTCAAGTGAGCTGGAAAATAAAGCTTTTGTTTCAAAGTCTGATTCACTTCTAGAAATTTCAAGAGGCAATATCTTAATGCCTAGTTCATCCATTAACCCTAATGTTGAAGCTAAGGATAATACTCCAGCAAGTAAAGAGTGCTCACAGGATCTCTCTTCAGAAGGAAGTTCAGTTGAAACTGTTTCTTGTTTACATACAGATGTAAATGGTACTTCAGTGGATAAATTGTCAGGTCATAACAGACTGAGTGGAGAAAGCACTCTTAGCACATGTTCTGAGGAATTTCAAGAAACTAAGAGAAGAGTATCTGGAAACATAATTAAAGAGTTTCCAGATATGAATTCGTCACATAGCAAGGACAGCAAGCAAGTTGAAATGCCTCAAGAAAAGGGACTGAAGGAATCATTTAATACAAAATTGGAACAGTTCCATTCTTCATTATCACCTCAGAGTGATTTCAGAAACAGTGAAAGTAATTATATAACAAGTATTGATGCAAAGAGTACTGCCCTTTCAAATAGCTTGGAGCCAGATATGAGCAGAACAGTATGTAGGAAAACTCTAGGAAGCAAAGAAATTGAAGACATTTGTGTTAAAACATCAAGTGGGGACTGTCTGCCTCAATCAGAACTGGTTACAAAACCTGATGTGAATGTTATGGAACCTTTGATTAGGACTTCAGATTTTTCATTAGGGGAAAAGGATGATGGTGCTGTAACAACACAGACTGAACACTGTATTCAGAGTGAAGGGAAAGTGTGCAAGGAAATGGTTCATGAAGTTCATGCAAAGAACATTAAAATTCCACCAGAGGATTCAGATGATAAAGAGAAACTAGGAAATAAAAAGAAACCTGAGTATGAAATAGAAACAGTTACGCAAGAGAAGAGTACAGGTCAGTCACTTTTACTGTCATTTAAATCGCAAGATGTGACTAAAACTCCTCAACAGGCATCCCACAACAGAGAACGAAACACAGGAGACATATTAAACATCAGTGCTGAAGTGGATAATCCAGGGGTGAGAGATGTGGCACAATCTAATTCACACAAAGTGACTGGAAGTTTTACAAAATCCCTTGACTTGTCTGAATGTAAGACAGAATACCTAAAATCAAGTGGCATGCCGTCTATTCCCCTGTCATTAGAGAAAAAGCCAGAATGTACCAAAGCAGCAGAACCATCACTTGTTAGTAGTTTGTTTTCTGCAGTTCCTGTATCAGATACTCCATATGTGAAAGAGGACAGAGGCACAGAGCCAGACAAAACAAAGTTAGAACTCAACAAAACCAGTGAAGCACCCTTGCCTGTAACAAAAAGGATTCTTCAACAGGCGGCTAATATAACATCTTCAGATAGTTATGCAACATCTCCAGATTCAGTGAAGGCAGAGACACCTGTAAAAGTTCCTCCCACAAAGACCCCACCAAAACTTTGGAGCATAGAAACCATATGTGCTCCTGATCAGAAATCCAAAGAGCCAATATGCAATTCTCAAGGTGAAGTTTTAGGTAGCAATATTGGTTCAACTTTGAAATATGTTGATGTACATTGCTCGCAGAAACCACAAGTGTCAAGCCATACCACAAAACCCAAATGGTCACTTGGTGTTCAAGTTATACCAAAATCTAAAAATGATGGTAGTGGTCCTAAGAGGATGTCGAGATGGGATGTTGGTAAACCTAGTGATACCAAGGCAGAAGCAAGTGGTGGAATTAATAGTAGGGAAAATAAGTCTCAGACTTCAGGAGAAACATATGCCTCAACAAAGGAAGGTAGTCAGAAGGATACCAATCTGAGAAAGGTTCTGAATTCAGATGTTCCAAGTGCAGATTTCTGTTCCACTGCAAAACCTTTTATTGTAGATGAATTTAATAAAGTGAAGGAAAGTAATGTTATAGATGACAAGGTACTGGAACATACCTGTTCTTCATCCGAAAGCTCCTCAAGTACTTTGGCTAGCTCTGTGTTAGTGGAAAAGGGAGTCTGTGAAAAAGAGCTTACGCCAGGCAGTCACAATGAAGGAAATTCAAGTAGTGATCCTGTAGAAAAATCTGCATCAGACACTGGAAGCTCACCTTTCCCCAGTAAGAGGACATATTCAGAACTGGATGTTGGGTCAACTAAAGTGTTTGGTAAATGTATAAATGTAGAATATAAGGGGCATAGTGAAAAAGATCAGAAAGGATCAGAAAAAAAACCTGAACTTTCTGTTCATGCTGAAAATGTTGAGAAGCATCGCAGTTTATCAGTCCAGAAGGCAGCTAGTGCCAAATATGAAGTCACTGAAACCTCTTCAGATTCGTCCCCAGCAAAATTACCAGCAGCATTAAATGAGCCAGTTGATTACAGTCCACAGAGGAAGTTAGGTACATCTAAAAGGACTGATACTCATACTGCAATTTTTTCAAGCCAGGGTTTTGTTGAAAAGGAGAAGAAACCTGTGGAGCAGTTATTTTGGGGTCTTGGTTCTTCACAGTTATCGGACAAGAAAATTGAATCAACAACAGATAAAGTGACGGTATCCATGATGGCTGATAAGTCATCTCCAAAGGCTGGAGCAAATGTTAACAGCATCACTGAGAAAACTGTTGATCGTGCTAAAGCTACTGAACTTAAGATGGAAAAGAAGGTGGTTCAGGGCTGTATCGGCCCATCTGTTTTAAAAGACAAGGCCTTGAGCACCAGTAAAGAGGATGGCAAACCGGTGGATGTTACTTCTGAAAGAAATATTTCAAAGGTTATAGATTTTTTAACTAAAAAATCTATTGGAAAAACTGTGGATAAATTTAATGAAAGACCTGTAGAAAAATCTGTCGATATTACTGCTGACACATCTGTTAGAAATCCAGTGAATGTCACCACTGAAAAAGGCATTTCCAAAGTTACAGATGTTTTAACAGAGAAGCATGCCAGAACACAAGAAGGTACAGCTGCAGAAAAAAATATTGGTAAACCTGTGGATACCATTGCTATCAGTAACACAGTAGATGAAGTTTTTAACAAATGTGTTCAACAGACAGAGGATGTTGTATATGAAAAAACAGCTAGTAAAGCTGTTTATTCTGCATCTAATGAAGCTGTTGAGCCATCTGTTGGTGTCATGACAGATGCAACTGTTGGAAAGTCAGACATTGATGACTTTAACAAAGCTCATTATAAATCTTTGACCATATCAACTGACATAACTGTTGGAAGAGATGTTATTATGAATGATAAAATTGCTGATAAATTTGTGGATTTTCCGGTGAACAGAACAGTTGAGAACACTGATGATGTTAGGAAGGAAAACAGTGCCAAGATCGTTCCTGTAAGGAAAACCGTTGGAGAGGTTACTGACAATATTGACATGAAACCTGCAGGTGGTTCAACTGACCATACTGTTCAACACATTGTGGCTCTTCCCACAAGCAAAATTAGTGAACCAGTAGCCGACATTGAAACTTATGAATCAGTTGTACCAACTCCTTCAGCAGAACAGGATTTTAAAACATGTGTGGATACAGGAGCAGACAAAACTACTACAAAAACTCTGTATGATGGTACAGGCACAACTGGTGCAAATAGTTTGAGTGCTGGTGAAGATAAAAGTGTTAAAGAAGAAACATATATTAATGCAGAGAAGGCTGTTTTGAAAAGTGCAGACAAAATTATTAAACATTCTCTGAATGTCAATGAAGTCAGGACTAGTATAAAATCTGTGGCTGTTATTGGGGACAAAGTTGTTGAAAAACATGAAGATAGTTCTGCAAACAAAATTGTTCCAATACCTGTAGCTTTTACTTCAGACACAGATGTAGAAAAACCTCTATATTTTGGTTCAGACAAATTTCAAACTGTGAGTGACAAACCTGTCGTTCATGCAACTGATCAGAGTACCGTTAAGTCTGCAGATAAGAACATAAATGAAACTGTTAGTGAAGCTGCCAAAGCATGTAGTAGCTCAACAGGAGTTACTGAGAAATCTGTTGGTAAAGGTACTGAAAGTACTTACAAAACTGGTGGTGCTGTTATTAAATCCACTGATAAAGTTGATGGCATATCTGTTGTAAGCACTGAGAAGCCTGGGATTAAAGAGGTTGAAGTAACTCATAATTGTACTGGACAAGATACTGAAGACATTGTGAAAACTGTTGACAGATTTGTTGAAACAAGTGGCATGGTTGAGAGGCAGAGTTTGAAAATGAGTGATAAAAGTATTGACAGAACTACAGGCATGGATGAAAAGACTGTAGGTGAAGAAGCTGATAGAAGAGTTTGTAAATTTGTTGAAACCACTGCCAGTTGTATGCGTGTTAGTATGGATGCAGTTACAAGTATTGCTGATAGCAAGGCATCTTTCATTAAAACTTACCAGTCTGTTGGAAAAGATGGGGATGAGACTAATAGAAAGACCGTGGAGAATACAGCTAACAGAGTGGGTGAAAAAGCAGTGGATATTTGTGTTATTGAAACTGCAGAGTCGTGTTTGAATGATTGTACTGTGAGGTCTGACATTAAGTGTGTGAATGTTTCCTCTGATAAAGATGTTGCAAAAGCTGTGGCTGATGCGGACATAGCTGTTGGGAAAGACAGTGGTAAAAATGATAACAAAACCACTGAAAAATCTTTGAATCTAATTACAAATGAACCTGCTGGAAATACTACAAGTGTAACTGCTGATCATTATATAGTGAAAGTTTTGGATGCTAATGCTGATAAATCTAGTGAGAAAGTTGGTGATTTATCACTCACAACTCTTGTAGAAACTACAGATGTAACAGATTACAGCATTGCTGGAAAATCTGTTTCGAATGTTGACAGATCTGGCGCACAAGATGTGGATATCACAGCTGTTCAGGCCCCAGAGCAAAAGACTGATGTTATTGCTGACAGAATGTGTAAGAGTACTGTGGATATAAGTTTGGACAAACCATCTGATAATCTAGTGGGGACAGCTGACAGCAATGCTGTCACAGACAATAATGCCACAAAAACTGTGGATGAAGATACTGGTATGGGTAACAATGTTGAGAAAGCTTCACTCATCACAAATACAGCAACAGGAAATGGTACAATCATAACTTTTGACAAAGAAGCTGAAAAACCTGTTACCATTGCAAAAACAGGTGGAAAATTTGAGTGTGTTGAAAAAGTGGAAGATGATTCTATCAAAAAGGTTGTTGAAAAAAGTTTGTGTGGTAGCATGGATGCACCACCACTCAAGAAGGCCATTACAGACATTCCTCATGAGAAACTCACCATGAAGACAACAGAAGAGAATTTGAGAAATGACATATCAACTCCTGTTGGTCTGAAACCTTTACTGATGCAAGGCAGGGGAAGCTCAGCTACTGTTCGTGGTAAACTTCTTCATCAAGGATCTGGGAGAGGTCGAAGGAAGTCTGTGGAGAATATCACAATGGGTATCATGATGAGTAAACTAGCTGGAAAAAGTGGACTGGATTCACAAGCAAAATTCCCAGTCCCATTGTTAACTGACATCAGTGTACATGACAGAATTACAGACATTCAGCATTCTGAAAAGCAAGAGAATGAGCTTAAAGTTGTCCCAGAGAGTCCCAAACCTGAATGTGAGCTACCTGTAAAATCAGAACCTGTTGCCAAAGTAAGAACCGGTTTTATTACATTAACACCAATAGAAAAATTACTGGAAAAGCCACCTGTCAAATTTCAGGATTCAGAAGTGAAAGGACGGTCATTACCGCTGTCAGAGTCACCAAAAAAATCCTTATATCCAATTAGTGAGTCAGCTGCAGAAAGTTCAATGGATGCAACAGTAAAGAAGAGTTTACCAGCCGTAGATGTGACACCAGTTGTGAAACAGTCATTAGAACAGAAATTACAATCTCTTCCAGGAGTTGTTCAAGCGTTAAAAAGGTCAGAGAGTTCATTTGATGTTTTTGTTCCAGATCCACAAATAGTAAGATCAGATACAGATCATACTGAAGGGAAAAGGCTAACTGCTCAGAAGGATCCCATGGTTCAAGAAAGTAGACAGAGCAGTAACAAATCAGGTGAACTGAAAGACAAGCCTGAAAGCAGTACTGAGTCACAGAAAGAAAGTCTTCGTCCTTTAGTCCAGTACAGTGAAAAGGTGCAAACTCCAAATACAGATGTAAGTGTAATGGAAGACGTTACATTAAGCACCAAAGATTTCAGTACATCACCCCTAAAATCTCAGGTAACTTACAGCAAAGTTTCTGATGTAGGATGTAAGCTATTTCAAAATAAAGAAGAAGGAACAAAATCTGGAAGTACACGTGTTCAAAAGTCAGTTTCAGAAGAAAGAAAAGTTGCTGACAAAATGGTAACATCTGCTGTACAAGAGTCATCTTGTAGAAATGTTACAAGAAAAGGTGATGAGGTAAAGGGAAGCATTGCACCAAATGTTTTTCCAGTGGTCAGTGACAGTACACAACCAGATAAGTCATTGCAAAAAGGGAAGTCACGAGCTAGCCAAGCTATTTCTGGCCTGAAGGGTACTGAAAGTGAAACAGAATTATCAATTAAAGCAACAGAAAGCACTGAAAACACGGAGACAGAAATTAATTCGAAGCGGGTTATGAGGAAAGATTGTTCCAAAACACCTGCAGTGAAATCACCTTTGTCAGCAAAGGTGAAGGCAGAAGATAGGAAATCACCCAAATCAGAGAATGCAAATGTGGCAAAAGAGGTGATACCAAAAAAGGAATTAGAAATTAATACTGGACTTAGTATACGGAATCTTACTTTTGATTACACACCTCCAAAAATTGAAGAGAAAGAAGTTTTTAGTGTTAAAACCAGGAAACAAACTCGACAACATGTTAAGATGGTTGCAAAACAACCATCAGCAGAAAAATCTAAGAAGGGGAATAAAACTTCAAAATCCACATTCTTGGATTCCTCAAAACAAGAGGACGAGGTATTATACATTGCAGAGAAGGATCCACTGGGAGGAGCAAATGATGATGCTCATTACACAAGATCTAGGAGGACAAGGTCAAGTACTGCTTTATTGGCTGCAACTGTCAAACCACAGCCACCACCTAAGAAAGTGAGCAAACCTGAAATTCACACTGACACATCAGTAAAAAAAGGAAAACCAGTGGGACAGAAACGTAGGAATAGCCGCAGACTAGATTCCTATTCTGATGAAGAAGAGGTTGCTGCAGAAGGACAAAGGAAACGAAGTTTGGCAGAAGCAGACAGTGCCGAAGATGCTGGTGGCAAAAGGCGAAAGCTTAGAAGCAGACGTACACCTGACATGCAGTTGCGACACAGTGTTGAGAAGCAGAAACTTCTGGAGGGTGGATACAGTAGTAGTGATGATGATCGTGGTGGTGATATGTTAGTCGGTTTTGAAGGAGAATCGACAGATGAATCACAGCTGACATCAGCAGCTGGTGAAATAACACCTCGTGGTAGGGGAAGACCACCAGGCCGTGCACGTGGGAGAGGGAGGGGACGTGGTAGAGGCAGAGGAGCATTTACATCACGGACTACTACTGACAGCCCTGCTGTTAGCAGTGATGCCCCTTCTGACATAAGCCGCCAAGAACCACCTGTTGTTACAGGACCTGCTGCACCAAAATCTTCCCCAAGGAAAAGTAAGTCTTACTCCTTGTGCAGTATTGTCTAATGACGAAAGACGTGGACATTACTGTGTATTTTAATAATGATAGGCTTGATGTAGTAACAACAGTTTTGTTGTAGAAAATTGTCTTGATTACTTAGATGAGCTAATTCACAATAAGCTAAAGTGATTGTGCCCAAGATTATCTTACATGATAAAGTCAAGTCAGTTTCAGGGGTATCATGAAACTTCCTTTAATGCACCTCATTTTATTTAGTTCCAGCAGTCTCACATTAATAATATAATTTCTTCAGAATTATGCTCAAATCCATTATTCTTCAGAGAAAACGTAAAGGAGCGTTTCGCTGTATTTAAATTGTTATGTGTCAGGCAGATATTATATGCATATCCTCTTGCTGTAATCCCATACAATTCTTATTATTAGTCTCAGAAACTATTATTGTTTTTCCTGGTCATTAAAGTTTGAGTTTTGTGTGGATATCCTTTTCTGAGGACACCAAAGACTGAGGTAATAAGTAAATTTTCCACTGCACTGTGTGGTAGTGAAATGTGTTACCCCACAGAATCAACATAGATGGGAAGCTGTAGAAAAGAAAATTCTACTGGTAAATGTTTCATACTGAGGTTCATAATGGAGGAAATTATGTAATAAATAGCTTCATGATTTGTGTTTTCCTATTAGTATAATTGTAATAATCAAAAGTGTTACATTTAACTGACCTAGAACTTGAGTGTGGGATATAAGGAACTCATGCAAAGCTTTGGTTGGGAAAATTTGTGAAAAGCATCAACATGTAAGAGCAAAACAGATGGGAGGATTGTGTTAAGCAGATTGGCTCTGTCATATGACATGGAGGTTGGAGTATAATTGTACCATAAATCTGGGCACAATAGGGGTGTCAGGTTGGTTCCTAACAGAGAGTATGATGGGAGGAATCAGTGTTGCTCTGGCTGAAGAGCATTTTCTATTTCACTGCTTATCTGAGTTATCCCATTTGCAGCCTATTTCTGTTACTGTAATGTATTGTAATTGAGGTTTTTATTTTTTATTGTATTTTAATGTCAGGCCTGCTATTTTGTTGTATAAGACAGTAAGGAAGTAGTAGTAGTTTACTGTCAACTCAACTGTGTTGTAAGATATCCTATATTCTAATTGATATAGCGGGATGACTGAAGTGGCATTAGATTCCTGGGTATGTGGCAGTATTGAAGATACATAGAAGAAGTTGCCAGGTGGCTTTATTTGCATACATACAATTATAGGGAAGAATTAATTTGTGTGAAGTGTGCACAATTTGAACTGCAAGGAATTTCTGCTCCGTAAATTTGTCACAGTATGCATGGGAGGAAAGCTGGAGAGGAGAGACAGGGAGGTAAATGAAACTACTAGTGATCCTGCAGAATAACCCAACTAGTAACCACATATTTAATTGTCACTGACAGCCAGTATGATAATGCTTATTGAGAAGTCTGTATTTTAGTGGGGGGACATAGCTACCATTTGTCACTTAGTAGTCTGTTGTTTAATTTCCATCATGGTAATATCATTTAAATGTATTGATGTGGAATCCAGCTTCCTCAGGGTCTCTCAGGAATTGGCAGTTGTGCACTGTGGATGCTGAATGGCACATTGCTGTCCTGAAGAGCAGAATTGCCACATCTCTATGGAATGAGCAGTAGGACTTAACAGACATTGTCATTGGAATGTGTGATGGACAGATGATGGACTGTGGTGATGTAAATATGATTGAACTGGCTGAGAATAAGATTCACTTGTTGACTGGGTCCGTGGAGCAACATCCTCCTTGAGAAGCTGGTAGTCACTCAGCTGGTTAAGAAATATTGCATATTTTGTGGAATTATGTGGTTCATTACTGTGTTTACAAGTCCACTGCCAAATGTATCCAGTCTATTCCTCAAACTCTATTCCTTTATGATCCGTCTCAATGTAATTGTTCGGTCCTAAGGTTTCTGATGTTGCCCCTTCCCTTCAGGTTTGCCAGGTGAAAATGTGCATTCATGTACATGTCCTGCCTATTTCATCTTCCTTCATTCCGTGACTGTCGAAAAGCAGAAATATGAAGCTCCTCGTTGTGCATTTGTCTCGATCCTTCTGTTAGCTGCACTTATCTTTCTTCATAGGTGTAAGTAGTCTTTCAGCACCATGTTCTTATACACCCTCAGCCTGTGTTCTTATGCTGCTGTATATAGTGCCATGCAAACTTATGGTATTGCTTTAATCTTTTGGTTTTTATATACAAGATGGAAAGTTTAGTATGTATTATTACACTAGCAGTTCCTATTGAAGAGGGTTTGTTCTGCTTTAGTAACAGGTGCTAGGACTCTTAGTACTTAATGTTTAATGTAGGATTTGAATTTTTTTTTTTTAAGTGAGACATCTCTGTTGTGTTGGATATAAGCTAAAATATAATATAAAATATATATAATATAGTCATACACAACTTTACATTTCATTAGATTATAATTGCAGGTATGTGTTTCGGCCCAATTGTAGGGCCATCTACAGTTGTGTGTGACTATATTAAATATATTTTATATTATATTTTAGTGTAGAATTTGAATGTTTTATTTGTTACAATCTGCTGAGTATTTGGTTTATCTTAAAAGCTTAATCTTGATTTGCTGTTGAATCTAAATAATTATGTTGGTCATAAGATTATCACCTCCCCCCAGTGTACAGTAAAATTCTTAGGTACATTTATCAGACACACAAGTTCATATGTGGATTGACATTGTTCATTGTTACAGCCCGTCGATTGCTTGGATTGGATGTGGGAGTTGACATAATTTTGGAAGAAACCAGCAGGGAAGGAGGTGGTGCTGGCCCCAGTTCTGCAGTGCCTATACGCCAGTCGCGTCGCATTGCACAAATCAAAATAAAGGAGGAGGCAGAGAGGAGAAAATTGGAGGAAATGGCTCTTCTAGAGATGAAGGAACAGCAACGCAGGCGTAAACGTGATGAAAAGCATGACCTTAAAGTAAGGATCATAAAGTTAAGCCAGATTGAGAAATTTTTAATAGAAAGAAAATTTCTTGTTACGATATTGGTATGTCACTTTAGTAGCCTGGAAGACTAACAATAATTTCTTTATTTGTAGACATTTTTTTGCAGGTCTCTAAAGTTGCATGTTATATGTGAAGCTTGTATCTGTCATTTTATGAACCTTGCCCGTCATCTAGTGGCCAGAACAGAGCATTTTGAAAACTGGGTCTTTTCCCATCCTTGTGAGAAATTTTGAAGGTACTACTTCTAGGGGTTATATGACCACATTAGCCAGTATTTAGCTGTTATCCAGCAATTTTGTATCTTCCTAGATATAAATAGCGTGTCATTAACTTTAAAAACCACCAAAGTAGTATGGATACCATCTGTCCATTTGTTTCAGCTGTAACTATGAAAAAGTCAACAATATGTCTGATGTGGACCTCCATTTTAATGGATATGGAGTTTAGCAACCTGCATTACCTATTTCCAGGTTATGACCAGTGATTAAAGAATCACTAGCTGTGTACTCTGAACACTTTGACAATTTAGATTTTCTTGCATTATAGTTGATGTTAAGTGAGGAAGTTTAACGTCTGTAATCCAGTTATTTTTATTTCAGGAATCTAAGTCAGATAAACGGAAGAGGAAAAAGAAAACAGTAAGTAGATGAAATACTTATTGTTTTAAACAAGTCTGAATAGTTGGAAATATTGCATGTATTGCAGAAGTAAGTTGAATGAAGAAAATGAATAATATTTTACAGGCAGAAAGTGATATCGACTATACTGCTGAGGAAGAGTTAGAAGAGCCTGCTTCTTCAAAGAAAAAGAAGAAGAAAAGGAAGAAGCGAAAGAAGAAGTCTGGAAAAAGTTTCAGTGATAATCCCTGGCAGTCAACATCTGGCTCTTCAAGGTAACATAGATATGCAGAAGCATAACCTTTGGTTTACATGTGACTTCATTTTGCAGCACATTTGGATTAAAAACTAATTTAAGCAGCTCATTATAAAGTGACATTTAATACTATACAGTAACATGTGTGGTTTGAGTGCACTTTTAGTGCAGTACTTGGCACAGTTTAGTTTATTTTGTTCTTACATGATATATTCTGTTAGGTCTGAGTAAAGCTTGAATCAGAAAGAAAGTAGATGTAATTACTTTAGGGGACTGTGGTTTGAAGTTTATAAGAAGAAATGGGGAAAAGAGATTTGTGCAGAATGAAGAAATAAAAAATGTAACCTGTGTTGATGGTATGTGTTTTTGTAATAGTGAATAAATCCTGTAAATGAAATTTATTATTCAAAAGTTACTCATTACAGTCTCTTTTGTGAGCCAAGAGGAAGATTTTTAATTTGAACTTGTGTTAGGGTGCAGACCATGCCCATCTGAGAGTTCGCAATGCTTCTGGCAGATTTTACTGGGAGTGATTTAATTGTGTAAATCACAGGCAGACACAACAATTATTGGCTTGTGTTGTCTGGTGTATGGCACCTGTTGAGCCATTCATTGCCATTCACAGGAGCAGCAAAGCAGGAAATGTATCTCATTTCAAAGCCCAACATTTAATTGAGTCAGTGTGGGTGACACTATTCCCAGCAAATCCTTCTGCAGTACCTTCTCCATATTGCTCTGATTCTAAACTCTTTTTCTTAACTGTGCAGTCTGGCAGCTTGTTATTAACCCGTTAAGGCCAAATGACTTCTAAAGACATCGCAAACAGTGTGTCGAAGTTTGGAGGAATTTTGTTCACTCCTATTCAGTGAACTGCTGTTGCTTGCTATGCTGCAGGACTCTTGAAGGTCAGGCTTCATTTAGGAGCCAGAATATACCCCTTCCACCTCCTAAACCCCTCCACAAACACCGATATATATACATAGACACTTAGTAACTACGCATTTTTCCCAGCTGACTAATACGACTTTGACACTGTATGCTTTGAATATCGCTTGCTCTGGAGTTCACTGTGGGTTGAAATATCAACACTGACCTATGAAGCGAAAACTCTTTCTTGACCAGGAAGTTTGTTAGTGGCATACTGTACCCATATAATTCAGACAAAACTAATGCTCAAAAATCAGAGATATCCACAAAAATCGATGTTTTCATCTACAGGAGGGCCCACAGATATGCCTCTTGTAGTGCTGGGGTAATCTGTAGGGGTTGTGGGGTAGTAACATGCAACATACAGCTGTCAGTCCAGTAACAATGTCGTGGGCACCCGCGAATAGCTGGAATTTTTATACAGCAGTCACTTCATAGCTTTAGATCTGTGTTGCTGTCACTGTAGAAGACGTTCATACTCACTGGTATTACGTTTCTGAAACTGTGTCGAGTCATACACAGTAGTAAACAAGGCAGATGATTGTGGGTCTCGAGCAGTGGCCAGAAAAAATAAATAAATAAAACTTTAGGAGGAAGCCATAAGAGAAATTCTTGTTGCTGGCACTGGAATCAGGTGCTGAGGCTAGCGATGTTAGAAGACTATTTTGAGGAGGAGGAGGAAGAAGAAGAAGAAGAACAACAACAACAACAACAGCCGCAAGCCTCAGCAGAAGTCACCATAACAAACAGTGGCCAGCAAAATCTTCAACCCACCTGCCGTAACAACAACAACAGCCGCAAGCCTCAGCAGAAGTCACCATAACAAACAGTGGCCAGCATAATCTTCAACCCACCTGCCGTCAGCGTTCTTCTCACGGCCAAAGAAAGTGCACAGTGTATAAATGCGCCAGATGTGATGTGATGGCCTGTGGATGGTGCCTTGTTTCGTGGAATATCACACAAAAGTAAATTTGTTATGTATCACCCTCTTTGTGAATACTGTGTGTCCTGCTAAAACAGTGATCCAGGGTGCCACAAACCTTATGCAGCAGCCAGAATTATGTGACAAATTAACTATTTACACCACATTTTATATAATGCATGCGATTCACAGACCTAAATTTGTTATAAAAATAGGTGAACATTTTTTCCCAGATTAACTAATTCATAAGCAGAGTGAAAAATTTTATTTCATTAAATTTGAAGAAAATCTACAAGATACACTTTTTTTTTTTTTTGTAAGAGTAAGCATTAAAATTTAAAATCCCCAGTAGGCAGGCAGCGTTGCTCGGAGGGATTTAATTCTGGCGTCAGAGGGTTAATATTTCAGGGAAACTTAATGCCCCCATCTTCAAGTTAGTAGAGTTCTACACTGAAGTTAAAGGTAGTTGGTTTATTCAAAATGGTAACAAGCTACCAGATTATATGGCATCACATCCCAGAAGACAGTAATCTTCATCACCACCAAAGTTTCCAGACACAAAACTGTACCAAGAGTTTGGGTGTTATCAAACGCATGTGTGTCTGTTAACTAAGCTTTACAATCCTGTATATGTATATGTGGTGTGTGTATATGTTCCTTTAGTTCATCACTAGAGGAAGAGGAAGAACAGGAGCAGACAGAGGAGGAGGAAGATGAGAGTAATCTGGTGTTCAAGTCAGACCATGAGTTTTCTCCAGAATCAGACTTAGAAAATGAAGGTGGTGAAGTGCAGCCAACACGCAGGGCTAGGACTGCACAAAAAGGTAAACTATGTGTTGTTATGAAACCGTAATGTTTGCCTGTCACACTAATAATCCTTAAATTATGTTGGCTGAAGTGAGTGTTTTCATGCTTACATTCCTAAGTGATCATTCCAATATCGATCATTTACATAAATGGTCATTGTCATCCCTGAGCCACTGCAGCCAAGAGAGCTTACCAAATTACTTTTCCCTTATGGGAGATTTTGACCCCAGTCATCCACAATAGTGCCTTGTCACTATGCTGACTGAGCAACATGTTCCTTTCTTAAATTATAACTTCCCAAGAAAAAAAAAATTTTTCTATTCTTTCTCTGTTTCATTTGTTTTCCTTTTATTTTTCTGTTAATATACCTGTTAATTTTCTTTGGTTAGAGCCTGATGGAGAGGACCTAGCAGATGATCATGCTTGCCAGAAGTGTGGCAAGAGCGATCATCCTGAATGGATTCTGCTTTGTGACAAGTGTGATTCAGGTTGGCATGGTTCCTGTCTACGCCCAGCATTACTTGTCATTCCAGAGGGGGATTGGTTCTGTCCACCCTGTGAGCATGTGAGTATTCATGTTATGTGTATTAGATGTCATAGACATGGAATGTACACTTCAGCTGTGTAACTTGACATTAGCCCTGTGGTGCCAGAAAATGCGCAGTGTGACATTAAAAGTGCTGAATGTTATGTAAATACATCTGCTGTTGTGTTGCCCTCTTATGTGGTACCCATTTAAATTCCATTCTTCTGCATATCAATACTGGCAATTAATTCAAACACAAATGGGATGAAAATTCAAATAATTTTAAAAAATGGGTGGTTTTGTATCAAGGTCTTTTAAGTGTGTCCATCGAAGGCATTTTTCTTTCACATTTTAGACGTTCCTGTTAACAAATCTTCAGGATAACTTGAAAGAATATGATCGCGCCTTGAAGCGTCGTGAGAATGAAGAATTGCGGCGTAAAAGACTTGCGTATGTGGGCATCAGCTTGGACAATGTTCTTCCAAATAAAGAAAAGGAGGCTGGAGCTAGTGGTAAGCATCTGATTTGGGTTCAGATTTAGCATTAATCTTATAGTTCTTTTTAGGGCACATTAGCATAGTTGCAGAAAGTGACTGTTAGCTTCGTCCTGTACACCTGTTTGCCTGCCTGCTGGCTTCTTGCAAAGAACGTGTATGGTACTCATAACCTCTGTCAACAATGTGCCAGAAATTAGGGCACAGTTTAAAACCTGATTATCTAGGAGGTTATAATATGTAAATTATCAACTGCTGAATATGTCTTCTAGTGTGCTGATTCACCTATTTTGTTGTGTGGGCCAAGGCATTGCCCTGACTGCTTTTTTTGTTTCTGTTAATTCCTGGAAGAATGGAATTACAATTCAGTGAAGATAATGGTCAGAATTTATTCATCCACTCGTTCATTTCATTTCATTCCGTTGGCATGTGCAGAATGTGACGATTCCTTGCCGTTCTCAGGAGCTTCTTCCAATACTCTCTGTTATATACCCTTTCCTGCCACCCTTTTCCACCAACTAATCTTCCATCGTCCCTCATTTCGTTTTGCCATCTATTTCTTGGTCTACCTCTCAGCCTTGTTGCTTCCAAATTCATATATAATACTTTTTTGGGGAATTCTGTTTTCTTCCATTCTCTGTACATGCCCAAACCAACGTAATCTATTTAACCTTATTTTTTCTGTTTTAGTGGGTTTTTTAACCATTATCTTAATTTCTTCATTGGTTAATATTCTCTAATTTTCTTTTTCATTGTCATATTTTGGGCTTAAAATTCTTCTATGCACTTTCCTTTCAAAAATGTTTGCTTTCTATCTCTCTTTGTTAGTATCCAGGTTTCTGATGCATATGTTAATTAAAGTTTTGTCAATTATTGTGTTCTTTAGTCTTAATTTTAATTTTCTAGATATATTTTTATTTCTAAAAATTTTTGTAGCACAAAGTTTGTTTTGTTAGCATTTTTTATTGTCTTGTAGATTCCTGGTGATTGTTATCTTAATTTAGTATAACACCTAGATATTTAAAATGTTCAGCTCTTTCAAATGTATAATTTTTTATTGTTAATTGTCTTCTTTTATAGCTGTTTTTCCGTTCCACTATCATATATTTTGTTTTCCCTGGTTTATGTGTAGTCCTAACTTCCTGGCAATGTTTTCTATTTCTACAGGAAGTCTTATTTCTGTTTCATTTTTTCCAATTAATACGTCATCTGCATATGCTAATACATTCAATTTTTCTTTACTAATCTTTATACCACTAGGAACCATTTTTATACTTTGTATCACTTTTTGTAATGCCAAGTTGAATAATATTGCTGATAGACAGTCACCCTGTTTCAATCCTGTTTTATTTTCAAAAAAGGATGACATTGTTCCTTCTATTCTAACAGCACTTCTTGTCTTTTGTACATATGTTTTACACATATTTATTAATTTTTTAAGGATTTTAAGTTCTTCCATTCTTTTCCACAACTTGTCTCTATGTATAGAATCATATGCCTTTTGAAAATCAATAAATAGATATTGTACACTGATTATATTCCCAAATTTTCTCATTTATTATTTTCATTACAGATATGTTGTCAGTTACAGATTTTCCACCTCTGATTCCATTCTGATAGTCCCTGGTAATTTTTTCAATATATGGTTAATTTTTTCCGAAATTATATTCGCCAAAATTTTGTAAGCTGCATTTCCTAATGCTATTCCCCTGTAATTTTCACACCTGTCTCTATCTCCCTTTTGTATATAGGAATTATTGTTGTTTCTTTCCATTCTTCGGGCATTCTTTCCTCCTCCCAAATTTGTCTTACTACTTCATAAATTCCATTCATTAGTTCATTTCCTCTGTATTTTATTAATTCCAGATGCATTCCATCAGTTCCAGGCGCCTTGTTATTTTTTTAAATTTCTTATTGCCTTTTTCACATCTTCTATAGTAAGTTCCTCTGCTTCAACTTCATTAATTTCACTGTTTCCTATTTTAACCCTTAGGCTAC
>Ga0209629_10000659_pt1 | contig 19585 bp, 15 predicted proteins | sample TergutCu122P5_FD_187286 | JGI IMG/M metagenome (GOLD analysis project Ga0209629, IMG submission 187286) | Cubitermes ugandensis P5 segment gut microbial communities from Kakamega Forest, Kenya - Cu122 P5 (SPAdes) (version 2) | ecosystem: Host-associated > Arthropoda: Insects > Digestive system...
CTCCCACCCGGGTCACAAAAAGAGTTGTCAGTTATTGGGTCACAATAAACTGACAACTCTTTTATAATCAACTATTTTTCGATACAGATACAAAATTCTCTCAACTCCTGTTTGAGGTTGCAATTTGTATGCGCAAATATCTATAATCTTTTGACTTTCAAATTTTTCCAGGCTACTTTGATGCCGCCTCCACTGTGAATTTGCAACATGATACGTCCCTGCTCGCTGCCAATCTTGGCGTCAGTCAATTCAATCATTTGGGTGCCATTTAGATAGGTGGTGACATGGTCGCCTTTGACGACGAGTCGCATCGTGTTCCAGTCGCCCATCTTCAGGATTTTTTCTTTTTCGGGTTCGGGCTTGATGAGCCATTGACGGCCTTTCGGAACTGACTCATAGATACCTGCCGTAAACAGGTTTGGGGGAGCTACTTCGCATTGCCATCCGGTGATCGACACGTCATGGAGAATCCATGAACGGAAAAAGACGCCGCTATTGCCATTGGCAAACTGTTTGAAATCAACCGTTAAGTCAAAATCATTGTAGTAATCGCGCGTTCCCAAGTAACCGTATTGTTTGTCCGGTCCGCTTTCGCAATACAGCAAGCTATCCTTTACATACCAAAGTTCCGTTCCATACACTTCCCAGCCGGTCAGGTCTTTACCGTTGAATAACGAAACTTCCTGACCTGATGTCTTGCGCGGCAGTTCGCGTATCTTCATATTCCGAAACCATGCGCGGTAGCCATGATCCTGAAGCGAGAAAACGCCTCTTCGTGCTAATCCATATTCTGGATAAGCATCCCATTTACCGCTGTTTTTGCGTATAAACCAGTCATCGCTCCACGCTTCAAATTCAACAATCTTTTCGCCGTTCAGCCAGTGCTCAACATGGCCATTGTCGAAAACGATTTTTGACTGATTCCACTGACCGGCAGGTTTGAGGATCGTTTTGGCGGGGTCAGGCGAATGCATGGCATAGTCTGCGCCGGCCTTCTGCCAGTCTTCTATTTTTTGTGCGAAACCCTCATTGTCGAGTAGCTGATATTCAGGGCCTGACATGTAGGGTGTTGAAAATTGCGGACGTTCAAGCACGTGATACAGCAACCCGCTGTTTCCACCTTGCGATATCTTCCAGTCAAACACCAGTTCAAAATTCTCATACTGCTTGTCGGTGACGATATATCCCGTAGAATCAGTGCCTTGCCCAAGTGAAGCCAAAGTCCCTTTTTCCACCACCCATGGTGCAGTCTGGCCTTTTCCGTTATAATCTCTCCAGCCATTGAGCGTTTTGCCGTCGAACAGCAACGTCCAGCCGGCAGCAGTTTCTTCAGGAGTCAGCACATTTTGCTTTTCCGTACATGCTCCCAAACCGACAGATAAGATGACGCCTACGATTGCTAAGCGACACCATAAAATTCTTTCTCGTTTCATATTAACTTGGTTTAATAATTAATTTTGGGACAAAAATAGATGATTTTCTTTGAAAATTCAAATAAACAAACGAAATACAGCACATTTTTTTCTACTTTTGCTCCCCAAAAGCGAATGTAGGCTGCGTCTCGGCAAACACAAATAAATTTGCATTTGCGCTCGACTTGCACTACATTTGCAATAAAATTCGCCCTAATGAAACAATTTATTTATATCCTTATCATCAGCCTGTTATGTTTGTCCTGTAAACATAAATATCAGGAAGAAACGGGGAGTATATTTCACACGTTATATCAGGTCAAGTATCAGTCGGACACGTTATTGACTGATAAGATTAAAGCCGAATTGAAGGCGTTTGACTTATCGCTGAACCCGTTCAATCCCAATTCTATCCTGTCGAAAGTGAATAGAAACGAGGATGTAGAAGTGGATCAATGGTTTACGAACGTTTTTAACAAGTCGATGGAAGTGTCCGAACATTCAAAAGGTATGTTCGATGTGACCGTCGCTCCGCTGATCAACCTGTGGGGTTTTGGATTTGAGCAGTGGGACAGCATTTCGCCGCAAATAATTGACAGTCTGAAGACATTTGTAGGATACCGGAAAGTGCGTTTAGAAGGGAAGCATGTCATCAAGGATGATCCGCGCATCATCTTCAATTTCTCGGCTATCGCCAAAGGATATGCCTGTGACGTCATTGCCGACTTGCTCGAACGCGAAGGAGTGAATAATTACATGGTCGAAATCGGAGGTGAAATAATGGCCAAAGGGAAAAATGCGCAGGGCGTCTGCTGGAAGACTGCCATCAACAAGCCTGAATATGAGAATAGTTACGTTCCAGCGTATGATAGAGCCATCGTGCAACTCTGTAAAAAAAGAGGAATAGCTACTTCGGGCAATTACCGTAATTTTATCATCAAAAACGGTAAAAGATACGGACATACGATTGATCCTTTCACAGGCTATCCTTCGGAACAGAATATCCTGAGCGCCACGATTATCGCACCTGATTGCATGACTGCCGACGCCTATGCAACCGCTTTTATGGCGATGGGAACAGATGAGGCTTGTCGAATGGCTGAACAAGTCCCTGAAATAGAATATTATATCTATTATTTGGGGGATGATGCGGTGATGCGGATCAAGTATTCGGATAATTTTTTCAGTAAGTAGTCTATCGTCTAAAACTCAGGTTCAACGTTAAAAAAACTGATTTTTCTATACAATATTTAGGCCAAGTCAAAATAAATCAATAATTTTGTGCAGGCAAAAAAATTTAGCAGACTAAATGAAGTTCACTAAACGTATCAAAAAAGCGCTTATCTCTGTGTATCACAAAGATGGCCTTGAAGAAATTATAAGAAACCTCCATAGCGAAGGGGTAAGTTTTGTTTCGACAGGGGGGACACAGTCCTTTATCGAATCACTTAACATTCCATGTGAGGCAGTAGAAGACTTGACAGGCTACCCTTCCATCCTGGGCGGGCGGGTTAAAACATTGCATCCAAAAATATTTGGTGGTATTCTGGCACGTCGCGACAACGAAGGTGATCAGCAGCAAATGGGTGAGTATGAGATCCCTGAAATTGATTTAGTCATTGTAGACCTGTATCCTTTCGCAGAAACAGTTGCGGTCGGCGCTGAAGAGGATGATGTGATTGAAAAAATTGATATAGGCGGAATTTCTCTGATTCGAGCGGCTGCCAAGAATTATAAAGACGTACTGATTGTGGCATCTAAGGCGCAATACAGCCCTTTGATGAATCTGCTCAATTTAAACGGGGCAGCATCGAGTATCGAAGACAGAAGATGGTTTGCCAAAGAAGCTTTTTCGACTACATCTGCTTATGACACAGCTATTTTTAACTACTTTGACGGGGACAACCGCTCTGCATTTCGTGTAGCTGTCAACGACCCCAAAGAGATGAGATATGGAGAAAATCCGCATCAACGAGGCATTTTTTACGGAAAATTTGAGGAATTGTTTGACCAGCTCCATGGTAAAGAATTATCTTATAACAACTTATTGGATGTTGACTCGGCCATTACGTTGATTGACGAGTTCGACGAATTGACATTTGCGGTGATCAAACACAATAATGCCTGCGGCGTAGCTTCGCGTCCGACGGTGTTGGAGGCCTGGAAAGATGCGCTGGCCGGTGATCCTGTTTCCGCTTACGGAGGCATCCTCGTCACAAACGATGTGATTGATAAAGAAGTGGCAGAAGAGATTGACAAGATTTTCTTCGAGATCATCATCGCGCCGGATTATACGACCGACGCGCTGGCGGTGTTGAAGCAGAAAAAGAATCGCATGATTTTGTTACGTAAGCCGGGCAGTTTACCGACGCAACAATTCCGCTCACTGCTCAACGGTGTGCTGGTGCAGGATAAAGACCTGAGTATACAGACCGGGCAAGACCTGGAACCCATGACGCAACGGAAACCTGCCGAGCGGGAAATTGAAGACTTGCTGTTTGCCAATAAGTTAGTGAAACATAGCAAGTCGAATGCCATCACGTTGGTTAAGAATAAACAACTCTGTGCCAGCGGCATAGGGCAAACGTCTCGTGTAGACGCGCTGAAACAGGCCATTGCAAAAGCCGTTGCCTTTAATTTTGATTTGAACGGCGCTGTGATGGCTTCTGACGCATTTTTCCCATTTCCCGACTGTGTCGAAATCGCAGACAAGGCAGGGATTACAGCCGTGATTCAACCCGGAGGCTCCGTCAGAGACGACCTGTCGGTTGAGTATTGTAACGCACACGGATTAAGCATGGTGAAAACAGGCATTCGTCATTTCAAACACTAAGCATTATTTTAAATTTTTAAACAGAAGCTCAAAATAGTACATCTTAAAAATTGATCAAATGAATTTTATGGGATTATTTTCTTTTACACAAGAAATTGCAATAGATTTAGGCACAGCAAATACAATCATTGTCAGTGACGGGAAAATTGTTGTGGATGAGCCTTCGATCGTAGCATTAGACAGACGGACAGATAAAGTGATTGCCGTGGGAGAAGTTGCACGCAAAATGCACGGCAAAACACATGACAATATACGTACAATCAGACCTTTACGCGACGGAGTCATTGCAGACTTTTATGCCGCAGAGCAGATGATCAGGGGAATGATCAAGATGATTAAATTCAAGAACAGTTGGTTCTCACCACCCTTACGCATTGTAATCTGTATCCCTTCCGGCAGCACCGAAGTGGAAAAGCGCGCTGTACGCGACTCGTCGGAACATGCCGGAGGCCGCGAAGTATATATGATTTTCGAACCAATGGCGGCTGCAATCGGGATCGGCATCGATGTAGAAGCGCCGGAAGGAAACATGATTGTGGATATAGGAGGAGGCACAACTGAAATAGCAGTCATCTCATTGGGCGGCATCGTTTCTGATAAGTCCATCCGTACTGCCGGAGATGACCTGACTGTCGACATCATTGATTATATGCGTCGCCAACATAACATGAGAATCGGAGAAAGCACAGCCGAATTAGTGAAGATCAACGTAGGTTCAGTATTGACTTCATTAGAAGACCCACCTGAAGACTTTGTTATTCACGGACCCAATCAAATGACAGCCCTGCCCATGGAAGTACCTATTTCCTATCAGGAGATTGCACATTGCTTAGATAAGTCCATTTCAAAAATGGAAACTGAAATTTTGAGTGCATTGGAACAGACGCCTCCCGAACTTTATGCAGATATTGTTCGCAATGGAATCTATCTGGCAGGCGGAGGGGCACTGATGCGCGGCATTGCCAAACGCTTCAGCGACAAGATCAATATTCCATTTCATGTGGCCAACGATCCGCTTCATGCTGTTGCCCGCGGAACAGGAATCGCCTTAAAAAATATTGAAAGATATAAGTTTTTGATGCGGTATTAGTCAGGTGATGCTACGGTGGGCAGTGTTTATAGATCATCAATGAAGGTTGGATTATGCAAAGGCTGCTTGAATTTCTGATCGGAAAGAGGCATTGGCTGTTATTTATTTTATGTGAAGTCATCTCGTTCACATTAATATTTCGTTATAACCCATATCAGCGTAATGTGATGTTAAGTTCTGCCAATGTGGTGAGCGGAAGTATTTTATCGGTATCAAATTCCGTCGTTTCGTTTGTAAACCTGAGCACGGAAAATCGGAACTTGATTGCTCAGAATGAGCAGTTAAAGTTAGAGGCGCACAATTTGAAAATGCAATTAGACGCCCTGAAGGCTGACCGGCTTCCCAACCAGCCCACTGCTTCAGATACCATTGATAATCAATACGAATATATATCAGCGCGAGTGATCAACAACTCGGTGTCGAACCTGCTCAACTACATAACCATCAATAAAGGATATAAAGATGGCATCAGACCTGAGATGGGAGTGATATCGGATCAAGGTGTTGTAGGTAAGGTATTTACAGTGAACGACCGGTTTTCGGTGATCATCCCGTTGCTGAACCCGAAGTGGAAGTTGAGTTGTAAACTGTTAAACAAAGATTTCAACGGTTCGCTGGTATGGGACGGCCGCGACGTGCAATATGCCATGTTTGAAGAATTACCCACGCATATCGACTTTCAGGAGGGTGATACTGTGGTGACTACGGGTTTTTCAGCCGTGTTTCCCTCCGACGTCATGGCCGGGACTGTTGTAGGAACAAACACTATCAGCAACACAGGAAGTAATACCTTAAAAGTGAAATTAGCAACCGACTTTCGAAAATTGACGCTGGTCTGGGTGGTCAAAAATAACTATCAAACTGAACAAAGGGAAATAGAGCAAGCAGCAAGAAAAAATGAGTAAGAATCTGTTTACAATATTGATTTACTTTATCTTTTACGTTATCTTACAGGTATTGATATTAGATAATATCCACTTATTCAGGATCGGGACGCCATTTTTGTACCTCTATGTCATCATTAAACTTCCTGTGAATGTATCGCGTACGCAAGTCATTGCCCTTGCGTTTTTATTAGGCATCGTGATTGACATTTTTTCCAATACGTTAGGTATGCACGCTGCGGCCTGTTCGCTTGCAGGACTGATACGCAGTCCGTTGATGAATACTTTTACCGGAAAAGAATTTGCCGAAGGAGATGCTCCTTCGTTTCAAACCATGGGTGCAGGCGGTTTTTTAAGGTATGTATCGGTCTTTACTGCAATTCACCATATCATGCTGTTTAGCATTGAGTCCACCACGCTTTTTAATCCGATTCTCCTGATTCAGCGTATTTTGGCATGTTTGTTTTTAACCGTATTAGCGATTTCTATTGTCGAAGCCTTCCATGTACAACGGAAAAGAGAATGAAGCAAAATAAGAAATACATTTATGAATCAAGACGATATGTGATTATTGGAGCCGTAATATGTGTCGTTGTTGTTTTTATTGTTCGTTTATTTCACATACAAATAGTTGATAACGATTATAAAAACAGAGCTGACAACAATGCTTTGGTAAATAAAATACTTTATCCGGCGCGTGGCGTGATTTATGATCGAAACGATCATCTCCTGGTTTACAATCAATTAACATTTGAAGTGATGCTTGTGATGCGCGAGATTCAACCTTTTGATACGCTTGATTTTTGTCGAACGCTGGGCATCACGAAAGAATTTTTCGACGCCCGAATTGCAGACATCAAAGATACGCGTATCAATCCGGGCTATTCACCATATACTCCCCAGGTTTTCAGGAGTCAACTGTCTGCCACTGAAAGCGGTGTGTTTCAGGAGAAAATGTATAAATTCCCCGGCTTTTATATCCAGAATCGTCCCATCAGAATGTATGGAACCGAAAATGCAGCATTGGTGCTGGGCTATATCGGAGAGGTAAACAATCGGGATATAGAGAAGGATAAATTCTATGTTTCAGGTGATTACTCAGGGAGGACGGGCGTGGAGCAGTCGTATGAGCGATTATTGCGCGGAGAGAAGGGCATAGAGATTTTATTGCGTGATGCTCATGGCCGTATCAAAGGGAAATATGATGAGGGCATCCATGACAAAGCGCCCGTTTCCGGTAAAAATCTCAAATTAGCCATAGACATTGATTTACAGGCGTATGGAGAAAAATTATTGCAAAACAAAGTGGGAAGTGTCGTGATGATTGAACCTGAAACAGGTGAAATCCTTTGTTTAGTATCTTCGCCTACTTACGATCCATCTTTGCTGGTTGGTGGTAGACAGCGAAGTACAAATTATGCCATGCTGGAAAGCAACCCGTTGAAACCGCTGTTCGACCGATCCATCATGAGTATGTATTCACCCGGATCGACATTTAAACCTGCCCAGGGACTTGTTTTTTTAGAGGCAGGCGCTATCACGCCCAGCAAACTGTATACTTGTGCTAACGGCTTTACACTTCCAGGGATGAATGGAAAACCCGGATGCCACAGCCATGCTTCGCCGTTAAATTTAGTAGGAGCCATCGCGACATCGTGTAATTCGTATTTCTGTTGGGGATTACATGATATGCTGGATGACAGGCGTTTATATTCTACTGTGCAGGAAGCTTATGATAGATGGCAAAGCTATATGACTTCATTAGGGTATGGCGTCAAGTTAGGAGTTGATTTACCGAGCGAAAATCGTGGCTTTATCCCTACCAGTCAGTTCTATAACAATATAAACAGCGGTCGCAGATGGAACGCAAGAACCATTATCTCTACGGCGATCGGACAGGGGGAAATCTCTGCTACTCCGTTGCAAATATGTAATTTAGCGGCTATCATCGCCAATCGCGGTTATTATGTCGTTCCTCATGTTGTCAAGGAGATCGAAGGCGGGCAATTGGATACTGCGTATACCACACGGCGATGGACGGCGATAGCTCCCGAACATTTCAGTCCCATCGTGGAAGGAATGCGCAACGCTGTTATTTATGGTACTTGCACAGGATTGTATATGCCTGATATAGAAGTATGTGGAAAGACCGGAACAGTTGAAAACTATAAAGGAAGGTCTCACTCCGCCTGCATCGCTTTTGCCCCTCGAGAAAACCCGAAGGTGGCCATTTCCGTATTTATTGAAAACGGCGGATGGGGCGCTGACAATGCCATTCCGGTAGCAAGATTAATGCTGGAAAAATTGCTGTATGGAGAAGTAAGCCCCGCGAGTAAATGGATTGAAGACAAAGTATTGCGAACCGTCATCCTGCCCTATTATGTACAATAGAAGAATAAATATCTGGAAATCAGTAGATTGGATATCTGTCTGTATCTATGCAGCGATGGTGATTGCCGGTTGGTTTTGTATTTGCGGGGCGAGCTATGATTTCGATACGTCCAAGTTTTTTAACCCGTCCGGCCGACCGGGTTTGCAAATGATATGGATAGGAACTGCGTTAATCCTGATATTCATTATCTTGATGCTCGACAAAGACATATTCGAGACTTTTTCTTTTTTTATTTACGGATTTTTTTGCATAGTATTAGTAGCCACCATCTTCCTGGCGCCTAACATTAAAGGCTCAAATTCCTGGTTAGTATTGGGGCCTTTTACGATCCAGCCGGCCGAATTTGCCAAATTTGCCACTGCGTTGGCACTGGCAAAATTTATGAGCAGTTATAACTTCAACTTGCTTACTTTCAAGAATTTCACCATCGCCTGTCTGTTGTTTTTAGTGCCCATGATATTCATCCTGATGCAGAAAGAGACGGGAACTGCGTTGGTTTTTCTGGCTTTTTCGCTGGTGCTCTACCGCGAAGGGATGTCGGGATTTGTGATTTTGTCCGGCGTTTGCGCAATTCTTTTTTTCGTGATCGACATGAAATACGAGGGAGATATGATGGGAATTACACCGGTCGGAGAATTAATCGTCTCTGTACTTATCCTGCTGATTACAATCATTTTAGTTTTTTTCTTGCAAAAAGACAAAATTGTCCTGCAAATTATGTTTTACCTGACGCTGTTCGCTGTGATCGCAGGTTTTATCGTCACGTTGTATACGCCGGTCAATTTTTTATGGGTCATTGTCCCGGTCATTATCGGGATTGCGTTATTTCTTGTGTATCTTACATTTAAAAAACTTATTTGGTATTATTTACTGATTGCTGCGTTTGCCGTGATGGCGCTTGTTTTTATGTTTTCCATCAAGTATGTATTTAACGATGTACTTGAATATCATCAACAAATGCGTATCAAGGTGGTTTTAGGGATAGAAGACGATCCAACCGGAGCAGGTTATAACGTGAAACAATCTGTAATTGCCATTGGTTCAGGTGGATTTTCAGGAAAAGGCTTTTTAAATGGTACGCAGACTAAGTTGAAATATGTACCCGAACAGGATACCGATTTTATTTTTTGCACGGTCGGAGAAGAGTTTGGTTTTAGAGGATCGCTCATTGTGCTGGGATTATTTGCAGCGCTGATTATTCGGATCATCTATCTTGCTGAAAAACACAGTACTGTTTTTGGACGGGTCTACGGGTATAGTGTGGCCTCGATTTTGTTTTTTCACCTGATTGTCAACATAGGCATGGTATTAGGCATCACCCCTGTCATCGGGATTCCATTGCCTTTCTTCAGCTATGGAGGGTCGTCATTATGGGGGTTTACGATTCTACTGTTTGTTTTTCTGCGCATTGAAGCCGGGCAGCGAGAAAGTTTATAAGTTTTTCTCAATCCGTACGCCAATTTGTTCAATACCGACAATCGTGTTGTCTCTCATTCCCTGCCGAATACTGATGGTATAGGGTCCCTGCATGGGAAACTTGTACTGGTTGTGCAGCGGAATATTCAGGTGGTGAAGCGATATGCCTGCACCCAGCCATTTCCCGAAATCGTCGGCCAGCATACATTCTACCGTATCACGCAGCGTGACGCCGTCAGGTTGCTCCTGCGCGCAAAACAACCATAGATTTTGATAAGGATATAAATTGTTGTTTCTGATATTCAGCGAGATATTGTAGGATGCGGCATTGTCGGCAATATCGAAAGTAAAAAAGACTTCCCTGTTTTTATCCCATTGGGTGTCAACAGTTTGATATTGTTCGTAAAATACAGGTTTTGTGCATGAAACAAACGAAATCGATAAGCCTAATAATAAGACACACAGCAATTTGTATCTTCTATCGCGTTGATTATCTTCTTTCAAAATTCCCATGGTGTTTTTTCTTTTTCTTCTTAAAGGAATCAAAACGGCTAACACTATCGCCTAAAATATCGTGAGTTTCCTGTTTCTGAACGGTTGCCTGCTTTTTCTCGGCTTCCAACGATTCAGGTTTTATCCCATTGCGATTCAGGTTGATGATCTCAAAAGCACGTGCTGACGAAATAGTCATCAGGTTGACAGGGATTGATTTGTCTGTAGAATAGGTAAGTTCTCTTTTTAATACATCAGTTTTAAAATGAAAGTACGTATTCGTCAGCGTTTCGAGTGCGATTTTACGCGATGGAAGTTGTTTTTGAGCTTCTACGTAGGTATCAACTTCATAATTATAACAGCATTTCAGTTTGGCACACTGGCCTGCCAACTTTTGCGGATTCATCGAAATATCCTGAAAACGGGCTGCATCTGTCGCAACGGAAACGAAATTTGACATCCATGATGCACAGCAAAGCTCACGTCCGCAAGGGCCAATCCCTCCAATACGTCCGGCTTCCTGTCGCGCTCCGATTTGTTTCATTTCGATACGTACTTTGAAAGTATCAGCTAACACCTTGATTAACTGGCGAAAATCAACTCTTTCGTCAGCGATATAGTAAAAGATGGCTTTATTGCCGTCTCCCTGATATTCTACATCGCCGATTTTCATCGCCAAATTTAATTCTTCCGCAATCTGACGGGAACGAATCATCGTTTCATGTTCGCGGGCTTTTGCTTCGTGGAATTTGTCGATATCGTTTTGTCTGGCAATGCGATATACCCGTTTTAACTCACCATCCATCCGGATATTGTTTTTCCGAATTTGATATTGCACCAATTTCCCGGTAAGCGTAACTCTTCCAACATCGTGACCCGGAGAGGATTCTACGGCGACAATATCTCCCTTTTTTAGCAGAATTCCCGTATCGTTGACGTAATAGCCTTTGCGAGTGTTTTTAAATTGAACCTCAACGTAATTCGACATTCGTTCAACTCCCGGAATGTCAGACATCCAGTCATGAATATAGAGTTTGGCTGCATCTCGCAAGCAACATCCTTCCGCAGAGCAACTACATGTATATTGCGTAGCCTCCATAGTGGTCTCGATCTGTGAAATGTGATTACGGAATCAGATGATGCTTCTTGAATAACCTCCGAATAGCATCGAGCGCATAATCAAGCTGTTCTTTTGTATGGGTCGCTATGATCGAAAAACGAATCAATGTATCTTCGGATGCTACGCCCGGCGAAACAACGGGATTCACAAATATCCCCATTTCAAACAGTTCCTTTACAATCTGGAAAGTAACGTCATTATTGCGAATGAATAACGGGATAATGGGCGTAGAAGTATTGCCTATTTCACATCCAATCTGACGAAAACCATCTAATGCATAATGCGTTAGCTCCCAAAGCCGTTCGATACGTTCCGGCTCATTCAACATAATCGTTAATGCTGCATCTGCTGCGGCCAGTGAAGCCGGCGTGCAACTGGCGCTAAATATATAGGTACGCGCGTGATGACGCAGAAAGTTAATAGTCTCTTTATCAGCCGCAATGAACCCGCCAATCGACGCCAGCGATTTGCTGAAAGTCCCCATAATCAGGTGTACATCATCGGTCACTCCAAAATGGTTGCAGGTGCCCCGTCCGTTTTTCCCGAAAACACCGATGCTATGCGCTTCATCCACCATGATACTGGCATTGTATTTCTTCGAAAGTCGCACGATTTCAGGAAGATTAGCCACATCGCCTTCCATGCTGAAAACGCCATCCATCACAATGAGTTTGATCCTGTCGCCACATTTCTTGAGTTGATTCTCCAGCGATCCCATGTTGTTGTGCTTGTATTTCAACTTCGTAGAAAATGACAGCCGGATTCCTTCGATGATAGAGGCATGGTTCAGTTCATCCCAGACGATAAAATCATTACGGCCTGTTATACAGGATAATACGCCTTCATTTGCTTGAAAGCCGGTTGGGAAAGTGATCGCGTCTTCTTTCCCTACAAATGCAGCAAGACGTTGCTCTAATTTGACGTGAATATCGAGTGTTCCGTTTAAAAAACGTGAACCGGCACATCCGGAACCATATTTTTTTACAGCTTCAATAATGGCTTCCTTTACTTTGGGATGATTCGTAAGGCCTAAATAAGCATTCGAGCCGAACATTAGCACTTTCTTTCCGTCGATGATCACTTCAGTGTTCTGATCGCTTTCAATCGTCCGAAAATAAGGATAAATACCGGCAGCTTTTGCTTTCTGAGGAAGGTCATACTTTGCTAATTTCTTTTGTAAAAGGTTCATATTGTTTGTTATATAATGCGATACCCTGTTTATGAAACAAACGCAGGATTCGTGTTTTAAAATTTGTTAATAAAATCAAGTGCAAAAATAGGTAAAAAAAATAAGATTACCTTATTTATTGCAATCTTTTTACAAATCTACAAATAAAAATCTTGCGTCAGGGCTTGATAATCGCAAGTGCGACGATGATGTTCATCTTCCAAAATGAGGTTCGTTCTTTCGCAGCAAGCAGGAAAAAGCACTGCAAATTCAATCAACAGTCTTTTGGGAGGAAGATGCAAAGCAGGATAAACAGCGGTCAGCCGGATACAATATAATTGCCGGCTTTCGGCGATGCGGATGATTTGCTCTCGATGCTGAAATGGAAGGATAAGCGCCATTCGACCGCCGGGAGACAATAAGCGACTGCCAAAGTCGATTAAATCACTGTGCGACAGCGAGTCATTATGTCGTGCCAATTGTCTTTTCGGAGCAGGACATTGGAGGGATCGGACAAAATAGGGAGGATTGGATACGATCAGGTCGTAACGCCGGTTAGCGTTTTCTGCAAATGTCTGAAATGAAGCGCAGTGAATCCTGATCTGATCGGCAAATGGCGACTGCGCAACATTTTCCGTTGCCTGCAAGCAAGCATCAGGATCGATTTCCACCCCGTCAATCAGTGCGTTACGATTTCGTTGGGCCAGCATCAACGCGACAAGTCCACTCCCTGTACCGATATCTAATATGGTGTGACAATCGTCCACATTCGCCCAGGCGCCCAATAATGTTCCGTCAGTTCCTGTTTTCATCGCACATCTGTCATGCCAGACAGTGAACTGTTTAAATTTGAAATATGGGTTCGACATATCCGTTCAAAGTAAAACTTCACAAATATATAATTTTTTTTCACAAGACGCCATTCTTTTTTTCCTGCATAAAAAAATTCGGAAATAGTTGTACATTATTTTTAATCATAGTATCTTTGCGGCTGTTTTTTTCTAAATAAATAATTGATTGACATAATTTATAACTATTTATCTTATTAATTGCTTATGAGAAGTTTAAAGTTGTTTCTGATGACGGGCTGTTTGATGCTCGTTTCTGCTATTCGTGGGTTGGCAAGCGAAGCCGATTTAGCCATTCCTGACTTGCACCAAGGTACATTCCATATTTTCGGTGGCGCTGTCACCTCGTGGAATTTCCTTTTTTACGGTGCGCTGATTATTACAGGTACGCTGGGATTCAGCCTTTTGCTGTTTTTCCAGATCAAAAAACTTCCTGCTCATCGATCCATGCTGAATGTTGCATCGACCATTTACCAAACCTGCAAGACCTATTTATTGCAACAGGGTAAGTTTTTGATCATGCTCTTCGGTATTATCACCATTGTACTTTGCGTGTACTTCTTCGGGCTTGTCCATCAGACGGTTCCGGTGGTACTGCAAGTATTGTTGTTTTCGATTGTCGGGATGGCAGGTTCGTATTCTGTGGCTTGGTATGGTATCCGTATCAATACTTACGCCAATGCCCGGACAGCATTTGCGTCACTTCGCGGACGTCCGCTTGACGTGGTAAATATTCCGTTGAAATCGGGTATGAGTGTGGGGCTTTTCCTTATTTCGCTGGAATTGGTCATGATGGTGGTCATTTTGTTGTTTGTTCCGCGTGAAATCGTGGGGATATGTTTTTTGGGATTTGCCATTGGCGAATCACTGGGAGCGAGCGCCTTGCGTATTGCAGGAGGTATTTTCACGAAAATCGCCGACATCGGTTCAGACCTGATGAAGGTAGTTTTCAAGGTGAAAGAAGATGATCCGCGCAATCCGGGCGTTATTGCAGACTGTACAGGTGACAACGCAGGCGACAGCGTAGGCCCGACTGCCGACGGCTTCGAGACGTATGGCGTCACAGGAGTAGCTTTGATTTCATTCATCGTGCTTGCAGTACCCGACCCGCACATACAAGCCAAATTGATTGTCTGGATTTTTGGTATGCGCTTCCTGATGGACTTCCTTTCAGGCTGTTCATTCTTTATCAATTTAGCCATTTCGAAGGTAAAATACGGAAACAGCAAAGAATTTGATTTTGAATCGCCACTGATGCGTTTAATCTGGATTGCAGCCACTTTGTGTATTTCTGCAACTTTCTTTATGAGCCATCTTTTGCTGGGTGATATGGCTGATGCGTCATTATGGTGGAAATTTGCCATTATCATCAGTTGCGGTACACTGGCAGCAGTAATGATTCCTGAATTTACCAAGATTTTTACGAGTTCGAAATCAAAACATGTGCAGGAAATTGTGAGAGCTGCGCGCGAAGGCGGCCCTTCATTGAACATTCTTTCGGGGATTGTGGCCGGTAATTTCAGCGCGTTTTGGACCGGTTTGCTGATCGTTGGATTAATGGCCATTGCCTATTTCACTTCAACACTGGGATTGCAGTCCGTGATGGGTGCACATGCTTCCATCTTCGCATTCGGTCTGGTAGCCTTTGGTTTCTTATGTATGGGACCGGTTACCATCGCAGTAGACAGTTACGGTCCGGTTACGGACAATGCACAATCGGTATTTGAACTTTCGCAAATCGAACAAATCCCCGGTATTGACAAAGAAATTGAAAAAGACTTCGGTTTCAAACCCAATTTTGAATCGGGCAAACACTATCTCGAAGCCAATGATTCGGCCGGTAACACATTCAAAGCCACAGCAAAACCTGTGTTGATCGGTACTGCTGTCGCAGGCGCTACCACCATGATTTTTGCCATCATTCTGCTGCTTGAGCGGACAGGCTTGCTTCGCCTCTCACTGACAGATCCTTTGGTCATCCTCGGATTAATCTGCGGTGGAGCTGTTATCTTCTGGTTCAGTGGAGCTTCCATTCAAGCTGTTACAACAGGCGCCTATCGTGCGGTGGAGTTTATCAAACGAACATTTAATCTGGATAATCAAACCGCCAACGCCGAAGATTCAATCACAGTAGTGAGAATTTGTACGCAATACGCTCAGAAGGGGATGTGGAATATCTTTATTGCATTAATCTCTATCACACTGGCATTTGCATTTTTAGATCCCAACTTCTTTGTTGCTTATTTAGTGTCAATTGCCATTTTTGGGCTGTTCCAGGCTATCTATATGGCCAATGCCGGCGGAAGCTGGGATAATGCCAAGAAGGTCGTAGAAGTAGATTTGAAAGAAAAGAATACACCTTTGCACGAAGCCGCTGTCATCGGTGACACGGTCGGCGATCCTTTCAAAGATACTTCGTCGGTTTCATTGAATCCGATTATCAAGTTTTCTACGTTGTTCGGCCTGCTGGCAACAGAAATTTGTATCGAGATGAAAGTCAATCCTTCAAGCGATTACTCCATGTTCATCGCCATCCCGTTCTTTATCATTGCATTGACATTTGTATGGCGTTCGTTCTTTAAGATGAGAATTCCGGTTGACAAATAATTGAGTCAAAAATGATTGAATTATAAGAGGCAAACTTTCGCTTGCCTCTTTTTTTTGCGTCCTTACCTTTTTGAATGTACAGCCTTTTATACTTGATAACCTTATGTTTTGGTAATGAACTCGGATACTTTGTCCAATATAGGGGAAAAAACCTTGACAAACATTTTTTTCTGTATTATCTTTGCAGCGACATAATACTTCATATTAGTCTTTTATAGTAAAAGGTTTAGTGGTTAATGCAGGGAATCCGAGACGTGACGTCTGGGATTTTTTGTTTTATGCTGCTCAACAGCCAACCCTTTTCGTGCGTTATCTTGACAGTAAAGCCTCTCCTGCCCGTTCTGCACATAATTCGCCATCGATGGCGGCTGAGACGATGCCTCCTGCATAGCCGGCGCCTTCGCCACACGGATAAAGTCCTTTCAGCGTGACGTGTTGCAAGGTCTCTCGATCGCGAAGTATGCGGACAGGTGCTGAGGTACGTGTCTCAACTCCAATCAAGATCGCTTCGCGGGTCAAAAATCCCTTTGATACGCTGTCAAACCTGAGAAATCCCTCCATCAACCGCTTCGTCAGAAACGGTGGCATCCAATCATGGTATGGCAATGCCAATAATCCCGGCGCATAGGACGATGAAGGCAGATCGGACGAGTGTTGATAATTTACAAAATCAGTCATTCGTTGAGCAGGCGCCACCTGCGTCATTCCGCCCTGCTGCCAGCAGACTTCTTCCAACTGTGCTTGAAAGTGCATCATTCGCAGTGGAGAGTCGTCTTCCGGATTTTTTCGGCTTGCTTCGCTTCTCTGTTGGATTTGAAGTTCTTTTGCATGGAGGTCTTCTGGCAGCAACTCAACGACCATACCGGCATTCGCCCATCTTGAACTGCGGTGAGAAGATGACATCCCATTCACAACCAACTGTTTGGGGCCGGTGGCTGCCGGTACGACAATCCCTCCCGGACACATGCAAAAAGAATACACGCCGCGTTCCTGTACACGGGTGACAAACCGGTATTCGGCTGCCGGCAAGTATTCACCCCGTCCTTCAGGACGGTGATAACGAATCCTGTCAATCAGTTCTTGCGGATGTTCGAGTCTTACTCCGACTGCTATCCCTTTGGCTTCGAGCGGGATACCATGTCTGTGAAACCATTCGTACACATCGCGTGCCGAATGTCCCGTAGCCAAAATCACCGGCCCGGAGAATGTTTCGCCTTGCGACGTTACGATACCGGTTACTTCATTGTCTCTGATAATCAGGCTTAGCATACACGTTTCGAAATGTACCTCACCGCCGGACGTGATGATTTGGTTGCGTATCTTTTCGATAATAAAAGGGAGTTTGTCCGTCCCAATATGCGGATGCGCATCCCATAAAATGGAAGGACTGGCGCCGAATTGGCAGAAAATCTGCAAGATACGGTCATTGGAACCTCTTTTTGTGCTGCGGGTAAATAATTTGCCGTCTGAAAATGCGCCTGCTCCGCCTTCGCCGAAACAATAGTTCGATTCGGGATTGACGATATGATTGATGCTGATTTTGGCGATATCTCTTTTGCGGTCATGCACATTTTTTCCCCGTTCAACAACGATCGGACGAAAGCCTAATTCAATCAGCCGGAGCGCTGCAAATAATCCGGCCGGTCCGGCGCCCACCACAACGACGGTTTTCCCTTTGGATACATCAGGATATGAAATAGTTTGATATTCAAGTGTTTCTGGTTTTTCATTAACAAAGACTCGTAACGTAAGGTTGATAAAAATCACGCGCTGTCGAGCATCAATCGAACGTTTCAATATGCGAATTGCGTAGACAGTTTCGGGTTTCTCTCCAAGTTCGCGACAAACCACTTGTCGAAGTGCATCTTCATTCACCGCTTCTTCCGGCAAAACCCTCACTTGCAGCTCTTTGATCATTGACGAATAATTGAATAACTGAGTAACCGAAATCTTGAATTTAGAACCTTGATCTTAAACCTTAAACATTATTCACTGTTCATTATTCATTATTCATTGTTGAATAGTATCCTGAACGCTTCTTCTATCTTCCTGACCTGATGGAGTTTGATTTGTGTTTTAAGGCTTTCGAGGCCTTTCATCTGCGGGATGATGATTTGGGAAAAACCTAATTTTTCTGCTTCCTGGATGCGTTGTTCGATGCGGTTCACAGGTCGTATTTCGCCTGACAGCCCTACCTCGCCGGCCATACACATATTGCGTTCGATGGCCATGTCAAGACTTGACGACAGGACTGCTGCTGTCACGGATAAATCCATCGCAGGGTCGTTCACCTTCAGCCCGCCTGCAATGTTCAAGAAAACGTCTTTTTGCGCTAATTTGAAACCGGCCCGTTTTTCAAGCACAGCCAGCAGCATGTTCATTCGCCTGATGTCAAATCCTGTGGCGCTTCGTTGCGGCATACCGTAGACGGCTGAACTCACCAACGCCTGTGTCTCAATCAGGAACGGCCTGACGCCTTCGATCGTTGCTGCGATAGCTACACCGCTCAGTCCTTCGTGGTTTTGTGTCAGTAATAACTCCGACGGGTTACTTACTTCGCGCAATCCTTCGGAACGCATTTCGTAAATTCCTAATTCAGAAGTACTTCCGAAACGATTCTTAATGCTCCGCATGATGCGGTACATGTAATGGCGATCTCCTTCAAACTGGAGAACTGTGTCGACAATATGCTCCAGCACTTTCGGGCCGGCAATATTGCCTTCCTTATTGATATGCCCGATCAGCAGTACTGGCGTCCCTGTTTCTTTGGCATATTTCAGGATGGCAGCGCTACATTCACGCACTTGCGAGATGCTGCCCGGCGATGATTCAGCCAGTTCGGTAAACATCGTCTGGATAGAATCAATGATCATCAAATCGGGTTGAATTTTCTGCGCCTGCACAAAAATCTGTTCCAGGTTTGTCTCACAAAGGATAAAGCAGTTGTCGGCATCCCCTCCCGCTAAACGTTCGGCACGCAACTTCAACTGTTGGGCGCTTTCTTCACCCGATATATATAATGTACGCAACCCTTGCAGGCGGAGTACGGTTTGCAGTACTAAAGTAGATTTACCGATACCCGGCTCGCCGCCAATCAATACCAGTGAGCCTTTGACCAATCCGCCTCCCAGCACGCGATTCAGTTCGCCATCGTTCAGATCAATGCGCGCTTCTTCCTGCAATGTGACGTCACGCAATAATCGTGGACGGGCATCAGGTTTGTTTAAACCGGGAATGGCACGTTTTTGAACAGGTGTTTGGGCGATTACTTCTTCCACATACGTATTCCATTCGCCACATTCAGGGCATTTCCCAATCCATTT
>Ga0209629_10000660_pt1 | contig 19551 bp, 9 predicted proteins | sample TergutCu122P5_FD_187286 | JGI IMG/M metagenome (GOLD analysis project Ga0209629, IMG submission 187286) | Cubitermes ugandensis P5 segment gut microbial communities from Kakamega Forest, Kenya - Cu122 P5 (SPAdes) (version 2) | ecosystem: Host-associated > Arthropoda: Insects > Digestive system >...
GCGTTATCACGCAATATCGACTTTCTGATGGCGCTCAGGCAGAAAAATATCCGCTGGCAAATGTCCGGAGAAGCATCGCGCAGGTTTCGCCGCAGTGATTTCGACGAAATGAAAACCGTCACCACGCCGGAATTGATTACGACCAACCATTCATTCGGTACAAGAGAAAGATATACAGATACATATACGCTTCGTACAGGAATGGACTGGTATAAAACAAATACCACCTGGTCGACGGCCGTCGAAGTCGATTATCGTAACAACTGGAGTGGCGGCGCGTTGAAGTATGAGGATACAGATCGCTTGCCGGGTGCAAATGAAGTCACTACAAAATTGTATCACGGCGATGACTATGTACAACTGAACGGATGGCAGTTACGCGGCGATGTCGGCTTCAATCACCGCTTCGAGAAAGAAGGACATCGCCTTACGGGGACATTATATGCAATGTATGAGAATGCCCCGCTGGAATATTTTGAGACAAATCTGTATGCCCCGGCAGGAAATCGCGCACAGGGTCACAAGGCTTGGGAACAAGAGTATCGACTTACCTCGCAGGCTAATCTTGATTATGTATTGCCGCTGGCCACGCAGGATGACAAGTTCGAAGCAGGCTATCAGTTTTATACCTATACGGAAGATGGAGACTACACCATCGACTTGTTTGACCCGGAAGCAGGCGCTTTCGTGCGACGCGATGACCTGTATAACAGATACATATTCCGGCGCGACATTCATGCGTTGTATGCCATGTTGAGCAATACCTGGTCGCGCTTCAGCTATCAAATCGGGGTACGCGGCGAATACACTTACCGTAAGTTGGGAAATAATTTGAAATGGGCGGAGCATAGATTGCATAATCTCGGACTGTATCCGTCGGTGCATCTTGCATTGGCTTTAGGAAATGGCGGACGGACGAGCCTGTCGTATTCGCGCCGCATCACGCAGCCTCAACTGTACTACATGGAGCCTTATGTCGTTTATGTTGATTATTATACGGCGCAAAGGGGCAACCCGTTTATCAAACCTGAATATACCAATTCGGTGGAATGGGGTTATAACAAGAGTTTTGGAAATAATTCGCTGACCGGTACGCTGTTTTACAGGGCGCGCAAGGATAAGATTGAGCGCGTTCGGGTGCCTTACCATACCGGCGTGACCCTCGACTCGATGGCCAACGTGGGCAACGACTATGCTTCGGGCGCCGAACTGTCAACCATGCTCCAACTTTCAAAATGGTGGAACTTGGACGCCAACGGGAGCCTGTATTATTATAAAGTGAAAAATGAATACAAGATAGACGGAAAGGATGCCGAAAGTTGGAACTGGCAATTGGCGCTGAATAACAATTTTGATGTCGGGAAGACAACACGTGCGCGGCTCGAAGCCTATTATGTCGGCCCATCCGTCAATTCGCAAGGCAGGGTAGAGGACTTTTTCTACATGAACCTGACTGTGCGACAGCAATTATTCAACCGACGATTGATTGCCAGCCTGTCGGTGCGCGACATGCTGGCCTCCGCCCGATACAACAGCATCCAGTCAAATTCGCAAGTGCGATCCCTCACCACCATCATCCCCCAAGCCCCTGTCTTCACCTTAACACTTTCCTACACCTTCAATAACTTCAGTTCCCAGCAACGCACCGAAAAAGTCTCCCACGATTTATTCGAGGGGACAAACAGGTAGAGGGGAAAAAGTTAACATAAAAAAGCGAAGGCTAAATTTGGGAAGAAATGAATACTTTTCTCCTGTATTTTGGGTGAAAATTTGTGTGTATGTGTGGAAATTGAAAAATTTCATGTACATTTGCATTAGCTAAATTAACAGCCGCAAAATGGCATTAAGCTGGAACGAAATAAAAGAACGGGCGATAAAATTTTCGCGGGAATGGGCGGACGCTTCACATGAAGAAGCGGACGCCAAACCCTTCTTGGACGCATTTTTCAATGTGTTCGGCATTTCTCGGCGAAAAATCGGAACGTTTGAATACCGCGTTAAAAAACTCTCTGATGCAGACGGTTACATCGACTTGCTTTGGAAAGGCACTATTCTCGTGGAAATGAAAAGTCGCGGTAAAAACCTCGACAAAGCCTTTGAACAGGCAAAAGAGTACACTTACGGACTTCAACAGCACGAATTGCCCAAATATATTCTGGTTTCCGACTTTGAAACTTTTCGTCTGACTGACCTTGAAGAGAACAAAACCCACGAATTTTGCCTAACCGACCTTGTACACAACGTGCAACATTTCGGTTATTTGCTTGGTTACCCAAAAAAGGAATACAAAGAACAAAACCCCGCCAACATCAAAGCCGCCGAACTGATGGGAAAACTGCACGACCGACTGAAAGAAATCGGCTATGCTGGACACCCGTTGGAAGTATACCTTGTGCGTATTCTGTTTTTGCTTTTTGCCGAAGACACTACCATTTTTGAAAAACAACAGTTTCAGGATTTTATCGAACGGCGCACCAACGAAGACGGAAGCGACCTCGCCGCAAAATTGCAGGAACTCTTTCAGGTATTGAACACGCCACAAGGAAAACGTTTCAAAAATTTGGACGAAGACCTGAACGCATTTCCATACGTCAACGGAAAACTGTTTGAAGAAATTTTGCCTGTCGCAAGTTTCGACAGTAATATGCGGCAAGCGCTGTTAAATTGCTGTTATCTTGATTGGAGCGAAATTTCGCCCGCTATTTTCGGCTCGATGTTTCAATCGGTGATGAACCCCGTAGAACGCCGCAATCTGGGCGCGCACTACACCAGCGAAACCAACATTCTGAAACTCATCAAACCGCTTTTTTTAGACGAACTTTGGAAAGAATTTGAAAACATCAAAGACAATAAAAATAAGTTACTCGCATTCCGCGAAAAATTGAGCGCCCTCCGTTTTTTAGACCCAGCCTGCGGTTGCGGAAACTTTTTGGTGATTACTTACCGCGAGTTGCGTTTGCTCGAATTGGAAGTGTTGCGTGTTTTAAACAAAACAGGACAACTTTACATTGACGTAAGCCAAATTTTACGGTTGGACGTTGACCAGTTCTACGGTATTGAATGTGAGGAATTTCCTGCTCGAATTGCAGAAGTGGCAATGTGGCTCATCGACCACCAGATGAATATGAAAGTGAGCGCCGAATTTGGACAGTATTTCACACGTTTGCCTCTCCTGACATCGGCTACCATTGTACATGGCGATGCGCTGGAAACCGACTGGCAATCGCTTCTTAATCCTGTGAATGTTTATACGATTCGTGCAGAACACGCCGACGTTTTTTTGGTAAAAGAACCGGAAACGCCTTACGGTAAAGTAAATGTACAGACTAAATCTTTTTCCATTCATACGGGAGCGCCGGAAGTTTCAAACGAAAAAAAGTTTGACTATATCATTGGCAATCCGCCGTTTATCGGGTCAAAAATGATGAATCAGCATCAGCGCGCCCAGATTGTAAAACTGTTTGACCATGCAGGCGGCAGCGGGGTATTGGACTATGTTACAGGCTGGTACATGAAAGCCGCAAAATACATTCAAGGCGCAAAAACTAAAGTGGCGTTTGTCAGTACCAACTCAATTGTTCAAGGCGAACAAACGAGTATCCTTTGGGGTAATTTGTTGCACAAATACAACATCAAAATTCATTTTGCACACCGTACTTTCAAGTGGCGAAACGAGGCAAGTGGCAATGCGGCAGTTTATTGTGTGATTGTGGGTTTTGCAAATTTCGACACGACCAACAAAAGCATTTTTGAATACGAAGACATCAAAGGCGAAGCCCACGAAGTAAAAGTAAAAAACATCAATCCCTATTTGGTGGATGCGAGGGATATTTTGATTGAAAAACGGTTTCATTCGATTTGTAATGCCCCTGTTATAAAATTTGGCAATCAGCCTATTGACGGAGGTTGGTTGATATTAGACGAACAAGAAAAACAAGCAGCGTTACAAAAGGAGCCTTTTATTGAAAAATTTATTAGAAGGTATTATGGGAGTGAAGAATTCATCAACGGGCGAATTAGATATTGTTTATGGATTGAAGAAAATTTCAATCCATCGGAGTTAAGAAAATCCAAGTTCATAATGGAACGTTTGAAAAATGTACGTCAATTCCGACTGGAAAGCGATAGAAAAGCGACACAGGAACTCGCTCAACTTCCAAGCCAATTTGCCTTTAAATCTCATGAAGAAGGCGATTATATTATTATTCCAAGTGTTTCCTCTGAACGAAGAAAATACATTCCAATGGGATTTATGCCTGCAAACACTATTGCCAGTAATCTTTGTTTAATAATTCCGAAAGGGACATTGTATCATTTTGGTATTCTTACCTCAATAATGCACATGGCGTGGGTGCAGTCAGTTTGCGGAAGGCTTGAAAGTCGTTATCGTTATTCAAATTCTATTGTATATAACAATTTCCCATTTCCTGAAAATCCAAGTGAAAAACAGAAGCAATCAATAGAAACTGCTGCACAAAAAGTGCTTGAAGTTCGCACACGGTTTCCAGATAGTACAATGGCTGATTTATATGACCCTGACAATATGCCCCCCGCATTGCTAAAAGCGCATAAAGAATTGGACAAAGCGGTTGATTTGGCATACCGCTCGCAGCCGTTTACCGGCGAGGCAAATCGAATGGAATTTCTGTTCAGCCTTTACGAAAAATATACGGCTGACCTGTTTACGAAATTGAAGCCCAAAAAATGAAAAATCTGAATAATGTTATCAATCAGCCTAATGGATGTTTTTCTTGTATTCCTGTTTTGTGATTGAATTTTTAAAGTTAAAATCCTCCACGAAGTTGTTTTATATGAGTTGAATTTACAAAATAATGAAAAAGACAGTATTATTTGTTTGTGTATTGATGGCTTCGGTGTTACATATATTTGGTAATGAGGCTGATGCGGCTCGAAATCGGGTGGGAGTATTTGAAATAAACTTCGTAAAACTGATTACGGGACAGGAGATTGAGATTGGATGCCGTACGAAGCCTGTCAGCGCAAAAGAGGTGTATGATCATTTTACGGTGACGGTAGATGGACAAAAAGTAGCTTATAATTATCTGTCTTATTTTGATATCGGCATGTATGCAGATGCTCCGGTGATCAATATCCGGCTGGCGAAACCGCTGAACGTGGGGACATTGAGAGGGAAAACAGGAACGGCAAGGACGCCGGGTGAAAATACGCAGCAGATGTTGGGCCCTCAGGCAGCCGCTACTGTGACCGTAAGCGCCGGAACGCAATCGGTGACCGCTCGATGGGCGCCTTTCTACGACTATATGAATATAGGTTCAAAATCTAAAATCACCGCTACAGGCACAGCACAATGTGGCACTTCGTCCGAAAACGACAGACACAGCGGAGTGGCTTACAGCAGCGAACATGTCATTGATTATGCGGCCGGTGGCATTCACCGCATGACAGGACGCGCCGAACTGATTACACAGAATGTTGTTGATTATGGCGTTGCCATCATGATTGTTGGCCCCGGACAGTCGGTATATGAAGCGCCGCAGTGGCGCGAGTTGTATGTGAGTGGCAAAACGGACGATTGGAGCACCCGCCGTATCATCGAAGGGACGCTTGAAAAACCTGTGATCGTTGCGACTGCCGACGATGTGATGCGTCAACAAAGCGTCAAAAATATGTCGCGTCCGCAAAGCGACTTTTTCTTCCTCGGCGAAGCATTTGCCCGCCTGTTCTGGCGCATTGGGGTAGATGGGTCAGAAAATGGCGTCACAATGGGTTGTAGACGCATTTCCCGCAGCATGTACAATGACCCCGACGATTACCGCTATGATAAACATATCTTGGCTGCCTATACGGAAGCCAGAAAGAAAAATATGTATCCGGGTACAAAGATGATGGAAAGTGTAGAGGATTATTTTGTCTATGGCGCCATGATATTCTATGAGTTAGTACCGGAATCGACGGATGGCAAATGGCGCCGTGAAGGAGGTCCCGTGAATACACGCGAGGAACTGAAACGCTACGACCCTGCCTTCTACCGTCCGTTGTGCGGGATATTTGGCGAATGGGAATATTTTTCGAGTGAAAATAACGATAGTTTTGACAGGGGTTTTGACGGCGTGCGTTCCGCGATGCCATGGTTCTGGCATACACAGGTGGATAACTATGACGTCACAACGCAGCCCTACCAGCCGCTTGACGTGGAGCATGTATGGGTAATCGCTGAAAATCAAATCGAAATAAAGTTCAACCGCGAAGTAAAAGATATGACTTCGCTCTACAATGTGAAAAACTGGAAGATACAATACAGTGCAAATGGCGGACAGACATGGAGCGACGTTACCGGAGTCAGTATGGGCGGCGGTTATTTATGGCGTGCCATTACGCTGCAAATCAATACACCACGCGACAATGTTTCCAATATCAACTCTTTTACAGCAGGTAACTTTGGCCGCAGTTTCAGGGGATTTACACAGGAAGATATCAATGAGCGCAGCGTGTCGGCAGGTGGATGGATAGCTGACAACGAAACTGTTAGCCCTACCGCATTGAAATTTGGCCAGTACATTGGCATGGATGAGGCGGTCAAAAAATATGGCGCCCGCATGAATGGTCTTTTCCGCATCCAATTTTTGGGCGACACGCCTGTACGCGACTGGGCTGGAAATCAACTTCCTGCCAATAAGAACTATATGGCGGAGTTTATGCCATGGGTAGGTAATGTCTACCGTAGCCCGTTGACAGGCGTCTATATTTATGGCGATACCCAAGTTCCCAAGGAGGTGCTGATCCTGTCAGGCATGTATTATGACCTCCAATTCACCAATAACCTGCAAAAAGCGTATGACAAATGGCCGGATGGAACGTCCTATACACAGGATGAGTTGCTTACGTCTGCCCTGTTCGACCGCCCCGGTCAACGAATCGCCGACTTTTCCGTCAGGCAGGGAGGCGGTATGCTGGTTGTGGCTGAAGGGCAACACCCTAATCAGCAGCCCGAACGAAGAAGTCAACAGGCAGGGAATTACCACAGCGGGCTTTATGTCGAAGGGTGGGGCGGCAATATCTTTCAGGATCAGGCCAATAATATCACCCGCGATTATAGCATGACACGGTACAAAAACGAATTTCTGCTTTACCACGAGGGAGGGCACGGCATTGATAGCTACACAGGCCCAAACAGCTATGCGCCATGGGTATACACAACTATCACCAATGCGCATAATACGGCAACCGGCGAAGCGAATGGCCGCCGCTATTATGACGAGAATAATGTGGGCGCATACCTCTCAAGCAGAGGTGAATATGTTTCGACAGGCGCTACCTACTGGCATGGAACGAGCCGCGAATCGAAAGACGGCGCCAACGATGGCACATGGACGCCGGTGAGCAGCCGCTGGGCGTTTTATCGTTACGACCCATGGGGCTTTGAGGCTTTTAAGCGCCTTTTCTGGGCTGAGGACTTGGGGTTGTGGTATGAGAATAAAGTAGGAGATCCGTACTACAGGGTGCTTCCGGGCGACTGGAAATACCTGCAATACGATGAAGAACTAAATCGCTATCTCACACTCCGTTCCGGATTTTACGGCAAGGGCGAAACCGTAAAGATAGACAGCGAAAATGCACTCATCGCATGGGGCTGTACGGTGTTCGAAACCCTCTACGACGACCCCTATACCGGTTTTAAGAATCCGTTGGTGAAGTGGCTATCGTGGTCTACTCCAATGATTTACGACATCACCACCAAAAAGTCTTCCAACCCGCAGTTTCCCAATAACAACATGGGTTTCAAAGGTGGCGTCCTCTACTATCCTGACTCGACCAAGCCGACAAACTTCCTCAACCCGTTCCTACGTCCGGGAGGAGTAAGGAAACCGGTAAGGATGCCTGACGAAGAGGCTTTGTTACAACCTGTTAGCGGCGTGGCGAGCAATTTAATCCTCAAAACGCCTGTGTTGCCGGTTTTTACATTTAGCCATGCAGCGGCCATTACGGTTGACAATGCACAGACAAGTTTTGTCGTGAAAGTCAATGGCAAACGTATCGGATTCCGCTACTACAAAAGTGACGCCCAAACGGTGCAGTTATACCTGAACTGGCCGGTCGAACCAACCGATGAAATCGAAATCACCGTAGTGGCTACAAATCAAATAGAAGTCCATCGTGTCCAACTTGATATCATTTAACCCAAAATCCTTATTAGAAAAAAAGACATCGTAGATCAAACAATATTTTTTATCCTGTTCAAACAGAATATCTTATTTATTGCATAACTTCCCAGCCTTTGTTAGTTGCAATACTCCGGTTGCAGTCGTTTGTTCCGGGATTACTCCCAATATAAATAATTTTCACATCTGGAACTGAAGTAGAGTTCAGTGTGCCGAACAAAGCGTTCAAAGCTGCTGCATCCATTTTATTAACACCACATGATAATGATATTAAAGCATTAAGCTCTCTTACATCCAAACCTGTTAACTGATTTGCATGGCAAGTTAAGATTGTAAGCATAGTATTTTTTCTTACATCAAGGCTTGTTAATTGATTTACAGCGCAATTCAGGAATGTCAGATCGGTGTTTTTGCTCACATCCAAACTTGTTAATTGATTACTTGGGCAATATAAGTAAGTCAATGAAATATTTTTACTTACATCTAAACTTGTTAATTGATTACCTGAGCAGGATAAATAGGTAAGTGAAATATTCTTACTTACATCAAGACTTGTTAGCTGACTATAAGAGCATTCCAATGTTGTCAGCGCAGTATTTTTACTTACATCAAGACTTGTAAATTGCCCTCTGCATTTTAAGGATGTCAGTGCAGTATTTTTGCTCACATCCAAACTTTTTAGATTTAGATTACCAGTGCAAGATAAGCTTGTTAACGCAGTATTATTGCTTACATCCAGACTTGTAAATTGTCCATCGCAACCCAAATAGGTCAGCGCAGTATTAGTACTTACATCAAGACTTGTTAATGGATTATTTTCACAATCCAAAATTTCCAACGCTATACATCCGCTTACATTCAGACTTGTTATTTCATTTACCATGCAATTCAAGACCTTCAGAGCAGTATTTTTACTTACATCTAAACTTTTTAATTGATTCTTTAAAGTGTTTTGGCCTTCCACATAGTGACTGCAATCCAAATATTCCAACACAGGATTTTTACTTACATCTAATTCTGTTAAATCAATACCTTTGCATACCAATTGGGTAATATTTTCGCCGGTTATTGTAATCATACGTTTGGATTCGCCTGAATAGGTGTGATTTAGTGTATTCCAACTATAAAGCGTGTAGGTGTTTTTCGTCCCATCGCCCCAGTCAATTGTAGCTGTTCCGGAACCCGACAGGCTAATGTTTACTTCCCCGCTTTTTGCTGTGACCATACTCATTTGCCTTTGTTTGGGTACGACCATCACGGTACATGTAGCTTTAAGGTTGCTGTCGGTAGTAACTGTTGCAGTTATCGTTGCCGTGCCCAGCGCCTTTGCTGTTATTCTGCCTGCGACATCAACCGATGCAACATTCTCGTTATTGCTCGACCATGCTACAGCGTTAAGAGCGGTTTGGGGAAGCACGGTTGCAGTCAGTGTTTCGGTATCGCCCACAAAGAGCGTCAGTAATTCTGCGCTCAGCGTTACGCCGCTTGCAGAGGCATGAAGGACTGTTATGAGGCAGGTTGCCGTTTTATTTCCATCCTCGCTTGTTGCGGTTATCGTTGCCGTGCCGGCGCTTACGGCATTTACCCAACCACTACTGCTATCGACCGACACTACATCCGGCGCACTGCTCGAAAATGTTATGTTTTTGTTGACAGCCTGTTGAGGCTGCACGGATGCATAAATCCGTCCCGAAGCGCCAATGATCAGCGTCATGGCCGTTTCGTTCAAAGTTACACCCGTAACGGCGGAAGAGTCTTCTTTCTTTTCGCAGCCTGAAAATGTAACTGCCATCATCATAACGGCAGTTGCCAAATAAAATAAGTTTCTTTTAATCATAGTGTTGTTTGTTACTTTGTTTTTGTTTTCATTCCAGCCCCGAAAATGAAATTATTAAAAATAAAAAAGCGTGGGACTGTAGCTGTATTCGTTTATTGAGGTCTTAGGATACCATAACGCCAAATAGAGTAAGCCCACGCCGTGAGGCGTGAGCGCCGACTACTTACTCTTGGCGTTTTTTGAAATTTCCTAAGTTTCAATAAACAAGAATAAAAGCTAACGCTTTATTAAATATGTCTTTACGTATGTACTACCGACGGTTTTGTTGTATTGCGTCATTCCATACGTTTTTGATTTTATCAGGTACAAAGATAATCATATTTTTATAGAATGCAGGTTGATTTAATGAAAAATTGTTTCTTTGCATAAAAATGTATCAAAGTTTTTTGCAATCATACTTTGTGGTTCAAATATTATGATTACTTTTAGCCACTCAAATAATATTATTCACTATGAAAAAGAATCGACTGATTACGCGTAGAAACTTTATCAGACAGGCAGTTGCAGGTACGGCAACAGTAGCATTGACGCCAATGACTTCAATCATTGCAAAAGCATCTTCGTTGCCGGAATGGCCTCGGGATGCTGCTTCATACAAATTTTATATGATCGGCAACGGACATATCGACCCCGTATGGCTATGGCCCTGGCATGAAGGGATAGCTGTGACACTCAGCACGTTTCGTTCAGCGCTCGACCGGATGAAGGAAACGCCGGATTTTGTTTTCACTTCCAGCTCGGCTCAATTTTACCAGTGGGTGGCCGACAACGACCCCCGAATGTTGAACGAGATACGCCAACGGATTGCCGAAGGCCGCTGGAGCGCAGTCGGAGGGTGGTGGGTAGAGCCGGATGTGAATATTCCTTCCGGCGAAGCGATGGCCCGGCAGGGATTATACGGCCAACTGACGCTACGTAGACTGCTCGGCATACAGGCCACCACTGCTTTCAACCCTGATTCTTTTGGTCATACAGGGACGTTGCCGCAAATCATTAGCTTGCAGGGGATGCATAATTACGTGTTTATGCGACCTGCATCGCACGAGAAGACGTTGCCGGCCGACCTTTTCTGGTGGGAAAGTCCCGATGGCACACGCGTACTCACTTACCGTATTCCCTTCAGTTATACGGACGAACGGGAAGTGAACAGGAGAATTGAGCAGATTTTGGAAAAGAAAGATACCCAGCCGATGAAATCCTACATGGCTTTCTACGGGGTTGGAGACCATGGTGGCGGGCCGACAAAACTGACCATCCAGTCTATCGAAGCATTGAAAAAGGTAAAAGATGCACCTAAAGTCTTTTACAGTACGGTCGACCGCTATTTCAAAGATATGCGCGAAGACAAAACGCTGAATCTGCCTGTCGTAAAAGATGACCTTCAATTTCATGCAGTAGGTTGTTATACAGCCGAATCAGCCATCAAGAAAGGAAATCGACAATCGGAAACTGCGCTGGTGAACGCCGAAAAAATCACTGCCGTCGGCTCGTTTGTCTGGAAGGCCGCTTATCCCAAAGATGATTTTACGAACGCATGGAAAAAGGTGTTGTTCCTGCAATTCCATGACAGTATGGCAGGTACATCCCTTTTCGTACATTCGGAGGACGCACGCAATGGATACGGCTATGCCATCGAAACTGCCCACCATGCGTTATTCATGGCGGCTCAAAAGTTGGAATGGCAGATTCCGGCTGAAGATACTGAATCAAAATATATTATCGCCATAAATCCTCATGCCTGGGAGGTTAATGAATTTATCGAATATGAACTGGGCTTTTTCGGAGGCCCTTCAGGTTTGACCCGTGCGGAAGATGAAAAAGGTAATTCATTGCCTCATCAATGGGTTTTTGGCGCTGCGGAGGCAGGGAACCGGCGAAAACTTGCCGTTCAGGTTGCCATCCCTCCCTTCGGCTATCGTCAAATACGTATTCTTCCGGGTGAGCCTGCCAAAATTAACTATCCGGTGACAGCGACAGCCAACGGCATGGAAAATGAGTTTCTCAAGATTACGTTTACATCAGATGGCACGTTTACGATGTTTGATAAAGTGACTGGAAAAGAGGTATTTGCAGGTAGCGCCGGTGGTTGTCGGGCAGTCGTCATGGACGACCCAAGCGATACATGGAGCCATGCCATCAAATCGTATACAAATGAAATCGGCGCCTTCGGGAAGGCTACTTTTACGGTGATCGAAAACGGCCCAATGCGTGCAACAATACGCGTAAAATCCTCATACAATGACTCATGGCTGTCCATCGACTGGCTGTTGTATGCCGGATGCAGACAGTTGGATGCTCGCGTCACACTCAACTGGCATGAACGTCGCAAGATGTTAAAGTTCTCATTCCCTGTTAATATCGAATCGCCTGTCGCCACCTTTGAAACACCTTACGGCCATATCGTCCGTCAACCAAACGGAGATGAACGACCGGGGCAGCAATGGATTGATTTGAGCGGAAAAGACAATGGATTTACTGTCATAAACGATGCCAAGTACGGATACGACGTAAATGGCAATGACATGCATATATCTATCTCCCGTTCAGCAGTTTATGCACATCATGACCCCACAAAATTAGAGATGAACCGTGAATATCTCTGGATGGATCAGGGGATTCAGACCTTCAAACTCAAGCTGATTCCGCATAAAGGAGACTGGAAAGAAGCCAACATTCCAAGAATGGCCGAAACATTTTTATCGCCTCCAACTGTTGTCTATCAAGGCATTCACCCGGGCTCGATGCCCAAGGCAGATTCATGGCTGGCTATGGATGCAGCAAATATCATTGTATCGTCCATCAAACTGTCGGAAGAAGGTGATGATTTGATTGTCAGATGTATAGAAACTCACGGTAAACCGACAACCGCCACGCTCGACTTTCGACTTTTTAACAGGCAATGGACGGGAAACTTCAAGCCATGTGAGATAAAGACATTACGCATAGACCGTAACTCAAAGGAAATCAAAGAAGTAAATATACTGGAAGAAGAGGACAATAGATAGTGAATAGTGAATAATGAATAATTAACAATGAATAATGAGATATGGCACATATGATTGCAGGAATCGATATAGGCGGGACAAAGTGCGCTGTGATGTTGGGGCAGGTGGATGAAACCGGTGGTATTCAACTGATTCGGAAGACGTCTTTCCCTACGGAAACGGCCAAAGGGTTTGATTACACCATGCAGACTATCTTTGCCGCCGCAGATGAACTTTTTGCGCAATCCGAAATATCACCGGACAAACTTTCGGCTATAGGCATCAGTTGCGGAGGGCCGTTGGACAGCAGGAAAGGGATCATCATGTCGCCGCCGAATCTGCCGGGATGGGATAATATTCCGATTGTCGAACTGTTTGAAAATAAGTATGGTGTGCGTACAGCGCTACAAAATGACGCCAATGCGTGCGCCCTGGCCGAATGGAAATATGGTGCAGCGATCGGATATGAGAATGTCATTTTCCTGACCTTTGGCACAGGGATGGGGTCCGGGTTGATTTTGAACGGTCGTCTGTATGCAGGAACAAATGATATGGCCGGCGAAGTAGGACATATCCGTTTGGAACGGACTGGTCCTGTCGGCTACGGAAAGGCAGGCTCGTTTGAGGGCTTCTGTAGCGGCGGAGGCATCGCTCAATTAGCACAGACAATGGCGCTGGAAAAATTGCAAATGGGCGAAAAGGTTTCGTTTTGTGAAGGCATTGCCCAACTGCCGGCTATTACCGCCAAATCAGTGGCTGAGGCAGCTTTCGCAGGTGATGATTTGGCGATGGAAGTATACCGTATCTGTGGCAGCTATCTGGGACGCGCTTTGGCGATCCTGATTGATATCCTCAATCCGGAAGTGATTGTGCTGGGCAGTATTTACGGCAGAGCGCAGGCGCTGATCGAACCTGAAATGCGAAAAGTGATTCAACATGAATGTGTTAGCCATTCGTACAACGTATGTAAAATTGTTCCGGCAGGATTGGGAGAGCAAATTGGAGATTATGCAGCGTTGTCGGTGGCAAACTACGCATTAACAGTTACGAATAATTGAATAACAGAATAACTGATTAATTGAATCTTTGAATCATTGAATCTTTGAATTTTTGAATAACTGAAAACTAAATAATTGTCTGATGAACGTAAATCTACAAAAAGAGTTTGAACTGCTTTTTGAGCATTATCCCGCGTTGGAGGTTTGCAGAGAAAGTATCGGGAGTGCCTTTCAATTGTTAAGCAACTGCTATCACCGGCAAGGGTTGATTATGGCGTGCGGCAATGGAGGAAGCGCGGCTGACGCTGAACATATCGTCGGAGAACTGATGAAAGAGTTTAAGATGAAGCGTCCGTTAAATGATGAACAGCAAAAACGTATCCGATCTGCCTATCCTGATGATGGTGAATTTCTTGCACAACACCTGCAACAAGCTATTCCGGCCATCTCGTTAGTGAGTCAAACGTCTTTCGCGACTGCTTTTATGAACGATATGCACGCTGACATGGTTTTTGCACAGTTGGTATTAGGTTATGGTAAACCCGGTGATGTGCTGATTGGCTTTTCTACTTCCGGTAATTCGCGTAATGTAGTCAATGCCTGTAAGATAGCAAAAGTATCAGGACTTCGCACCATTGGATTTACCGGCGAAAAGTCAAGCCAACTCAGCGAATTGTGTGATGTCGCCATCCGCGTCCCCGCCCACGAAGTATACCGTGTCCAGGAACTTCATCTTCCTGTATACCATACACTTTGCGCCATGCTGGAAATTGATGCATTCGGTGAAACGACAGAATAGTGAATAATGGGTTCGAGGTACGGGGTACGGGGTGCAGGGTTCGAGGGAACAAATATTATCGCATGCCTCTCGTAATTCGTAATTGATTCCACTTGCGCCTTAAACCCCTAATGAATGTCTGATGGATTCGATTTTTGTCAATGCTGCCTGTTCGGCCGTCTTAATTTCTTCAATCGTTTTGATTTTTGAATGTACCTCAAAGTAGAATTTGATTTTCGGTTCGGTGCCTGAAGGGCGTATGGACACCTTTGTGTTATCTTCCGTAAAGTATTGTAACACATTGGAGGTGGTAGGCATATTGAGGGATAATGCTTCGCCATCCACATAATCATAACCTTTCAGCGACGCGTAATCATAGCGTGCGGCAACTTTTGAACCGGCAATCTCCGTCAACGGATGCTCGCGGTATTTCTTCATCATCTTTTCAATCTCTTCAGCCCCGCTTTTGCCGGTTTTGACGACAGACAGGTTCACTTCCTTTGAATAGCCAAAAGTCAGGTATATTTTCTGAAGCAATTGATAGAGAGACAATCCCTGCTCTTTTGCCCAGGCCGTCGCTTCGGCAAAAATGCAACAGGCGGAAACGGCGTCTTTGTCGCGCACAAAGTCTTGACAAAGAAATCCGAAGCTTTCTTCGCCTCCGCCAATGTACGTTTTTTTCTTTTCATTTTTACGGATGATGTCGGCAATCCACTTAAATCCAGTATACACATCATACATGTGTACATCGTAATATTTTGCGATCGTATGGATGGTTTCCGTCGTGACGATGGTCTTTACAATATACTCATTTCCCGTCAGTCTGTCCAATTCTTTCCAGCGGGTAATCAAGTAATAAACAAATAACATAGCGATCTGATGGCCATTCAACAGCACCCATTCACCCTGTTCATTTTTCACAGCGGCGCCCATCCGGTCGGCGTCCGGGTCGGAAGCCAATACCAATTCGGCGTCGATTTCTTTTGCTTTCGCGACTGCCATCGCCAAGGCTGCCGGTTCTTCAGGGTTGGGTGAAACAACTGTCGGAAAGTTACCGCTAACCACATCCTGCTCAGGCACATGAATCACTCCGGTAAACCCAAACGCACGTAACGCTTCCGGTATCAATCGGACGCCGCTGCCATGAATCGGGGTATACACAATTTTCATGTCTTTGTGGCGCTCTATGATATTGGAAGACAACGAAATATTTTTAATATCACCGATATAGGCATCGTCAATCTCTTTTCCAATGATTTCTATCAGATGCTTGTTTGCTTTGAAATTGATGTCATTGGCATTTTTGATTTTATTGACTTCGACAATGGTATTTTTGTCATGCGGGGCAATCATCTGAGCGCCGTCATCCCAATATGCCTTATAACCGTTATATTCTTTCGGATTATGCGATGCGGTGATGATAATTCCACTTTGGCAGCCAAGTTTGCGGATAGCGTACGATATTTCGGGGGTGGGTCGAAGGTCGTCGAAAATATACACCTTGATGCCGTTGGCAGAAAAGATGTTGGCTGAAATATTCGCAAACAGCCGACTGTTATTCCGGCAGTCAAATCCTACTACCACTTTGATTTGCTGCAAATTGGAAAATTCTTTGCGTAAGTAGTTCGACAATCCCTGGGTGGCGGCGCCAACCGTGTAGATATTCATCCGATTGCTGCCTGCGCCCATAATGCCTCGCAACCCTCCCGTCCCAAACTCCAAATCCTTGTAGAACGCTTCGATTAATTCGGTCGGATCTTCCGCGTCCAATAATTTCTGTACGCTCTTTCGCGTATCTTCATCGTATTCACGCCCTAACCAAACTTGAGCTTTTTGTCTTACAACTTTCAGTATTTCACCGTTTTCCATATTTATTATCTCTTTTTATTTCATTGATTTAACTGATATTCAGCATCTTCCAAATTTTTAAAATAAGTTTCGATATGCCGTTTCTTTTTCTCTTCCAATATTTCATCAATGTCAATCAGGATGCCGGTTTCTTCAACGTCTCCAAACATGCCGTTCAAAGCTGTCCCGAAAACGCGCATCTTGGGCGACAGGTTCATGTAAGCGTTAAACAGCGGCGGCACATTAAATCCCAGCTTGCGCACTTCCTGATTCAACACCCTGTAATTGCCCTTGAAGTTATCATGGCAGAAGAGCGCTTCCATTTTGTCGATGTCGATGCTCGTCTTCAACGGGAGTTTTGGGATGACAAGTCCTTCTGTATCTGCAAAATGCTTATTTAAAAAATACAGAATCATATTCCGGGCGTCTACATTATATGTATTATACATCGTCACCTTTCCGTAGAAATACTTCAATGACGGGTTGATGACGGTCAACGCGCCCAGTCCATCCCACAAGTTATCCAAAATAAAAATTCCCTGCGAACGGCCTAAGGTGGCCTGATAATCCAGCGAAACAAACGAACGTCCCAACTCAACCGTATATGGCAAATAGTTCTTCAAAAAATTGTCGGTGAAGTCAAACAATTGAGACGTAGCCAGTATGGGTTTGCCGTTAGCTTCATACCTGACGTCTTCTCCGCAAAGGAACCTGTATCCTCCCAGTATTTGTTCGTCTTTCGGACTCCAAACGATCAACTGCCTGTAGGCGTCAGCCATCGTATCGTATCCGTCTATGTCAGAGGCTAATCCAGTCCCTCCTCCGTAATAGCGGAAGGCTATTTCACGCAGCCGGCCTATTTCCTGCATCACAAGCGGAGCATTATGGGCTGTAATGATATAGATCTCATTATTTGATTTATTGGTACGTCGGAGTTTTTTGTCCGCAGTTAATTCCTTTTTCAGTAAGTCTCTGTCTATCGGTTGAATAACATCTTGCATTATACAATAAGATTTAGTGAATATACTTGCTGTTTCATCCATTCAGCCCATTCTGCTGGCGTCTTGCTGTGATCGAAAGTCTGCCAGGAAACGGGAGGTCCGAAAAAAACACGAAACAAGCTATTCTTTTGTTTAAACATTTCAGCCGGCAAATATAGCATTTCAAAATTCATTTTTATACATAGACGCTTACGAAAATTAGCCAACCGGTAAAAAAAATTTGAATTATGCCCTTCAAAATAGACCGGAACAATGTCACGTTGATATTCTACCGCCTTTTGAATGAACGACTTTTTCCATTCCAGGTCACGGATTTGCCCATGTTGCTTCCGCGAGCAAAGCCCTGCCGGAAATGTGATGATTTGTTTGTCTGATTTGAATGTCTCGTCAATTTTCAAAACTGCCTGTTTGCCTTGAGCGCCATGTTTGTTGATGGGAACAAAAACTGACCGGAGATTGGGAATAAATAATAATAAATCATTGACTAATAGCGCTATTTGCGAGTCATAGTAAGCGCCGATCAGGGCGCCTAAACAAATGCCGTCAAGTCCTCCCAGCGGATGGTTGGAGACAAAAATATATTTTCGGCCGTCTTGAGGAATATGATGGGTGCCGTATGCAGCTATTTTCAGCTTGAAATCTTCGACGACTGCCTGCATAAAAGCAACGCCATCAAGGTCGTGAAAACGATCCAAAATATCATTCAGCCCATCCTGACGAACGGTTCGAATTAAATAATTGACCAGAAAACCCGGAATTTTCCTGGCTATTTTAGGCGCTTTCTGTTGCAATACGCTCTTAATATCAATTACTTTTACTTTTTCCATCTTACATGTTGTGTCAGTATCATAACTCTCTTAATGACATACAAAGATAACGTTTATCTCAAAATCATCCAAATTTCAGTAGAACGAAATGAATTAACTATCCCTGAAAGGCTGTTTGATCTCATTTGTCATTTTTAACAGTCCATTTTGTTTTTTTATCATTTCTTTGAGTACTTTTGCGCCCGTTTATGAAGATATTACGAATGAATAACAATCATTTAAAAACCCCTGTTTATGGCCCTACATTCGGTACATTAGGGGTGATTATTGCCATAGGCATCGTTTACGGTGATTTGGGGACTTCTCCGCTCTATGTAATGAAAGCTGTTGTCAATGCGCTTCCGCCCAATCATCCCGAATATGTGATCGGAGCTGTTTCCTGTGTGATTTGGACATTAACGCTTCAAACGACGATTAAATATGTCATACTGACCCTTCGGGCTGATAATAAAGGCGAAGGTGGAATTCTTTCCCTGTTTGCGCTTATCCGTCAAAAATACAGATGGGCTTATATAGTTGCAGCGATCGGCGCTGCGGCCTTGCTTGCTGACGGCGTGATAACACCCTCTATTACAGTAGTTTCTGCTATTGAAGGATTAAAGAATGTCTATCCTCCCACTTCTGTCGTCGCAGTAGCCATCGCAGTCATTCTGGTGTTGTTTCTTTTACAGCCTTTTGGGACGACGTCTCTGGGCAAATATTTCGGCCCCATCATGGTAGGATGGTTTTTTATGCTTGGTATAGTCGGAGTTATCAATTTCATTGATTATTTGCCTATTGTAAAAGCATTCAACCCAATCAATGCGATCCTGTTTTTAAAATCTTCGCCACAGATATTAATTATCCTGGGCGCTATATTCCTTTGTACGACCGGCGCTGAAGCGCTGTATTCCGACTTGGGTCACTGTGGATTACGGAATATTCAAATTTCATGGATTTTTATTAAGATAACCTTGATTCTGAATTATTTAGGACAAGGCGCCTGGATCATTCTCAATCCCGACAGCATCGTGCCTGATATCAATCCTTTCTTTCAGATTATTCCTTCCTGGTTTTCGTTGCCGGGCGTCATTATGGCTACCCTTGCAGCGATCATAGCCAGCCAGGCGTTAATAAGTGGCTCTTTTACAATAATTT
>Ga0209629_10000661_pt1 | contig 19501 bp, 14 predicted proteins | sample TergutCu122P5_FD_187286 | JGI IMG/M metagenome (GOLD analysis project Ga0209629, IMG submission 187286) | Cubitermes ugandensis P5 segment gut microbial communities from Kakamega Forest, Kenya - Cu122 P5 (SPAdes) (version 2) | ecosystem: Host-associated > Arthropoda: Insects > Digestive system...
CGACACCCACGCCGACGCCAACGCCCACGCCGACGCCAACGCCCACGCCGACGCCGACGCCCACGCCGACGCCAACACCGTCGCCCACCCCGAGTGCGACGCCGACTCCCTCGCCGACCCCAACTCCAAGCCAGACGCCGAGTACGTCGCGGTCTGAGAATGCAACGCCAACCGCGACGTCCACGCCGACCCCGAGCCTGACGTCCAACACGACGCCGTCTGAGAGTCTCACGCCCACGCCGACGCCAACACCCACCCCGAGCCCCATGCCCACGCCGACCCCGAGCGAGATGCCGACCCCGACCCTGACGCCGACTCCGACGCCGTCGCTCACCCCGAGTCCCGCGCCCCCGCCGACCCCGAGTGGGATGCCGTTCGAGAGTCCGACGCCCACGCCGACCCTGGCCCCGACTGCGAGCCCATCGCCGAGTGGGACGCCGTCCGAGAGTCCGACGCCCACCCAGACCCCCACGCCGACGCCGACGCCCACGCCGACGCCGACCCCGACTCTCACGCCGATCCTCGCCCCGACGCCCACGCCGACGCCGAGTCCGACGCCACCGCTGACCCCGACGCCCAGCCCATCGCCCAGTGCGACGCCGCCCGAGAGTTCCCTGGCGACTCTCAGTCCGGTGTTTCCAGCCTCGTCGCCCCCTCCGTCGGTCTCGCCCGCGCCGTCTCCCGGTCAGGCCACCTCGCCAACCGTGTCCCCGTCGGTGGGGGAGCCGACGCTGTCTTCGTCTTCTCCGGTGTGGCCGTCCGTCGATTCGCCATCCGTGCCCTCGACATCGGTCGAATCGGCGCGCCCGACAGAGGTGCCGACGACGGCCCCGGCCTGGTCCGTGTCGCCGACAGCGTCGGCGACCGCCGAGTCGTCCTCGTCGGCGGCTCCCAGCTCGTCGGTCGCGTCGCCGCCGCCAGCTTCTTCGGCGACGTCGCCGGAACCCTCGGCGTCGACTGCGGCGTCGATCTCGGCGACGTCTGCCGGACCGGGCGGGGAAGGGTCGGACGCCAGTCCGGTCACGCCCAGCCCGGCCCCCACGTTCGCCTCGACCGGGAGGTCAGCCAGTCCGGCGGCGGCGTCGTCGGTGTTGTCGCCGACGTTCGCTTCGACTGGTGGGGAGTCTGCTGCTGCGGCGCCGGCGTCGGTGTTATCGCCGACGTTCGCTTCCACCGGCCCCGAGCCGGGCGCGACCCTGCCAGCGGTGGCGCCGTCTTCAACCCCGTCGGTTTCGCCCGACGATAGCCCGCAGCCATCCTCGGCACCGCCCTCGACGCCTTCGCCCTCGACCGCTTCGTCGTCCCCGGCGGCGTCCCGGTCAGAGCCGACCGCCGCTACACCGTCCCCCCCGGCTGCTTCCAGCGTCGCCGCGCCGACGGTGTCGGCGGGTGAAACCTCGCCGGCGCCGTCCCCGTGGTCGCCACCCGCATCCTCGGTCGTGCCGACGCCATCTGCTCCTGGGGCAGTGTCTTCGGTCGTGCCCGCGTCGCCTACTGCCGGGCCAGTGTCTTCGGTCGTGCCCGCGTCGCCTACTGCCGGGGCAGTGACCGCGGTCGGGCCGACCACGACGACATCTCCGGAGACCTCGACCACGGGTCAGATCCCGGCGGCGACAGCGCCGACGGATTCTGCCCCGCGGGAGGGTTCGTCGTCGGTGCCCGGGCCGGGTGTCCCGTCGGCGGCTTCGTCCGAGGTGCCCGGGCCGGGTGTCCCGTCGGCGGGTTCGTCGTCGGTGGCACGGGCAGGCGTTCCCACGGCGGGTTCACCCTCCGTCCCCCGTCCCCCGACCGGGGCGGCGGGGTCGCTGTCCGGGACCGGGGCGGCGGTCGGCGGTGCTGCCGGTGTCCTCGGCCTGCTCCTCGTGGTCCTCGGCGGCGGCGCCGTGGTGGCGTCGAGGCGGCGGCGGACTTGAACTTGACGTAACGTCAGGCTGTTGAATACTCCTGGGCACCCTGGGCGAGCAGCCTCGCCGGGGGTGCTTCCGCGGACGCCTGCCGGGATATGCCCCAGGCGGCCCGCGGGCCAGCCCGGCCGGCACGGAGCCGGCCGGAGACAGGAGAGCACCGTGAAACTCATCATCTTGGCCGTCGTCGCCGTCGTGCTGATCGTCCTCATCTTGGTGGGCGTGACTTACAACGGCCTGGTCCGCCGGCGCAACGGCGCCGACAACGCCTGGGCGCAGGTCGGCGTCCAGCTCAAGCGCCGCTACGACCTCATCCCCAACCTCGTGGATACGGTCCAGGGCTACGCCAGCCACGAGCGCTCGGTTTTCGAGGAGGTGGCCCAGGCCCGGGCGGCGGCGATCAACGCCCACGGCCCGGCGGCCCAAGCCCAGGCGGAGAACGCCCTGTCCGGAGCGCTGAAGAACCTGTTCGCGGTCGCCGAGTCCTATCCCGAGCTCAAGGCCAGCGAGAATTTCCTGAACTTGCAGGGCGAACTGTCCGACACCGAGAACCGCATCGCCTACGCCCGGCAGTACTACAACGACGCCGTCATGGGCTACAACAACGCCACTCAGACCCTGCCCACCAACATCGTCGCCGGCCTGACCGGTTTCAAGTCCCGCGAGCTGTACGACGCCTCGGACACGGAAATCGGGCCGGTGCGGGTCAGCTTCCGGTGAGCCGCCCGGGAGACCGCGCTCTCCTCGGCGGTGGAAGAAAGCGCGGTCAGCGAAGCGAGGCGGGGCGTTCACGGGCGGTCGCGCGCCCTCGTGGTCGGACGAGCCCGACTGCGGCCAGCCGGCGCCGGGCGAGTCGGAGGCCACGATGACTCCGGGCGACCCCTACCCGTGGGCGCTGGCCGGCGCCCTGGCGGTGTTCGTCGTCACGCTCGTGGGGGTGCTGATCGCCAGCCGGCCTTCGTCGGGCAGCGCCCGGCAGAGCCAGCCGGCGGACCCCGCCGGCGCCGACGGCGAGCCCCCGGCCTTGGTCAACGCCCTGATCGGCCACGCCAAGGTCGGCCCGGCCGCGGCCAGCGCCACCCTGCTGGACCTGGCGGCGCGCCGTCTGATCGCCGTCGAGCAGGTCGGCCCGGCGTTGAGCCTCATCCGCCTGAAGTCGGCCGGGACGCGCCGGTCGGCCCCGGTCGGACGTCCGACCCCGGGTGCCTCGGGCGGGACTGCCGCAGACGCCGCTGTCGACGGCCCGCTGTTCGAGCGCCTGGTGCTGGAGCGCCTGGCCAACCTGGCCCGGGACGACCCGAACGGGGTCGTCGCCACGGGGGCGCTGACCGCCTCAGCCGAGCAGGCCGCGCGCTGGTGGCGGGACTTCCGCCGGGCGGTCATCGCCGAGGGCAAGGCGCGGGGACTGATCCGGTCCCGGTTCGGCGCCGCCCAGCGGCTGTGGCTCTGGCTAGTCGCCGTTCTGCCGGCCGTGGCGATGGGAGCGCTGGCCGTCCACGTGGGCGTCGGCTCCAGCGCCGACCCCGATTCAGAGATGCCCGGGCCGGTCACGGCCGTCGTCGTGGCGGTGCTGACGCACGGCGCCCTGACCGGGCTGTGGCGCCGGCTCGACATCCCCGTGGTCAGTGCCGCGGGGGCCGAGGTGGCCCGGCGCTGGTTGGTGGCGCGCCAACACCTGGCCGGCAACCGCAACTTGGCCCAGTTGCCGGCGGCCGCCGTGACCACGTGGGGGCGGCCCTTGGCCTACGCCGCCGCCTTTGGCCTGGCCGGGCGGGCGGTGGACGAGCTGCCCCTGACTCGGACCAGGGACGCCAACGAGGCCTGGTCGGACTACGGCGGCCTGTGGCACCGGGTCGAGATCCGTTACCCGCGGCCGTCGCCCGGCCTCGGCCGGCCGGGCCAGGTCGCCCGGCGCGGGCTGGTGCCCGCCATCGTCATCGGGCTGGTGGTCTGGCTGGTGCCCCGTCTGGGGGACGTCCCCTGGCGCGACCTGCCCGTCCTGCGAGATCTGCCGGATCCGTCCGGGCTGGCGGAGCTGCTGGACTGGCCGGGGCTGCGGCAGTTGTTGGGCGTGCCTGACCCGTCGACCCTGCCCGGGCCGCTGGTCTGGTTGGCCCAGCTCCCGTGGCCGAACCCGTCGGCGCCGCTCCTGGCGCGCCTGGCCGTGGTCGTGGCGGTGCTCCTGATCGTGGCCCTGCCCGGCCGGGCCCTGGCCGACCGGCTGACGCCCGTCACGCTGCGGGCGCGGCTGATCCGCCGGAGTATGGAGGCGTCGGGCCGACGCGGCACGGCCTGGTACTGGCTGGTGTTCGACGACGGCCGCTCGCCGAAGGTCACGGCCTACCGGTGCGACTCCGCGACGTATGACGAGTGGGACGAGGGCGACGACGTGAACGTCGAGGTGTACCGGCGCTGCCGCTGGGTGCGGCGGTTTACGGGCATCACCACGCTGGGGTTGGAACGACCAGGGTCCGAGGCTGGCGATCAGGCTGCGCGAAGGCTGGCCGCTAGCGGCTGAAGCAAGCCCGTTGGGGAGTGTCGCCGTCGACCTCCTCGGGTTGCCTTTCGTCTTTCTTGGCTTTCTTTGGTCTTCTTACGTCTTCTTTGGCTTTCTTAGGTGTGGCAGCCTGGCGCCCATCACTGCGCTGCCCCGGTGGCGCCACGAGGACGACCGGTCGGGAGTCGCAGCATTCTCTGGGGTCAGGCCGCCACGGCGCCGTCACGCGAGGTCGTCCGCACACTCCCTTTCCCAGCAGTCGGCGATGTATTCGGCGCTCTCGGCCCACATCAGCGTCATCGGGTTCTGCAGGGCGGCGTAGGAACGGCTGCCGGCGAAACGGGCGTAGGCGTCGTCGAAATCCAGGTGTTCCCGCTCGGCGATGAGGCTGACGATTCGCTCGATCTTGAGCGTGACGTCCAGGGTGATGTCCTGGCCCTTGTAGACCAATCGTTGCTCAGACACGTTCCCGGCCTTTCAGCGTCAACCCCGACAGTGCCCGTGGCGTGTGCAGGGACACCTGGTCGTTCGCCCGGAAGTGACGCAGCCGCCGCATCGCCTCGTCGGCTTCGTAGATTCCCGCCACGTAGCCGGCGATGGTGCGCATCGTGTTGTCGTTCGCCACGGGTCCGATCACGACGTCGAACGAGTGCTGGACGCCGCCCGACATCCGGTTGGCCTTGACCAGGTCCAACCACTCGAGGTTGATCTCGGGGAACTCCTTGATCGCCAGTCCGGTCGGCGGGTCGAAGGCGAAAACGTAGAGATAGGGTTGTCCGCCCCAGCGAGATGTCACCGACTTGGCCCAGTCCAACGCCTGAGATCTGAGCGTCGTGGTATAGAAGCCCACACCGAAATCTCGGCGCTGGCGCGCCTCGGCCAAGTCTGGCCGGTCGAACAGGCGATTGCTACCGTGGTACAGCGTCAGCAATTCCGGCTCCCACTCGGGCGGCGACATCCTCGGCAAAGTCGACGCTTTCCTCCAGGCTTTGGGTGTGGAGCGCCGGATAGTTGTCCCTGATCAGCCGCAGCAGGCCGCAGCGGGCGAAGTTCTCGACGACCTCACGAGCGGGTAGGTGGTGGCGCCGCGCGTAGCCCTCGACGGCGGCGACCACGAGAAGGTTCTCGTCGCGGGTCCGCTCGTCCACCGGGGGCGTCCTCTCAGGCCGTTGGGTTGTCGGCTGCTGGCCGAGTCTACTGCGGCCTCGTCGCCGTCAATCGACGCACAACCGACTGCGGGTCAGCGGCCCACTGATGCCCGACTGACGCCGGACCGACTGCCGGCCGTCGCGTCACGGACGCCCGATCGCTGTTCCGCTGACTCCCGGTCGGCGCCCAACAGAGGCCCGGTCCAAGCCCAACCGGCTTCAACCGACCTTCGACTGACTCGTGGCCGGCCCCCGCCCGGGCGCCCACCACCTCAGGCCAGGTTGGCCATGACGTGCTTGACCTGGCTGTAGTCGTCGAGGACGTAGCGGGACATGTCCCGGCCGATGCCGGACTCGCCCATACCGGTCCACGGCATCTCGGAGACCAGCGGCAGGTGGTCGTTGATCCAGACCGTGCCGAAGCGGAGCTGTCGGCTGGCCCGCAGGGCCCGGCCGATGTCGCGGGTCCAGACCGAGGCGCTGAGCCCGTAGTGGACGTCGTTGGCCCAGGCCAGCCCCTGGTCGTCGCCGCTGAAGCGCTGGACGGTGACCACGGGCCCGAAGACTTCCCGCTGCACGATCTCGTCGGCCTGCCCGACATCGGCGATCAGCGTCGGCTCGACGAAGAAGCCGGGCCCGGGCAGGGCGTGGCCGCCGGTCAGGACGCGGCCGGTCGAGCGCGTGACAAAGCCCAGGACGTGGTCGCGCTGGCCGGCCGAGATGAGCGGCCCCATGTCCGCCTCCAGGACCGAGTCGGCGTCGCCCACCCGCAGCGATTCCACCGCCGGCACCAACGCCGCCAGCAGGTCGTCGTAGACCCGCTCGTCGGCCAACACCCGGCAGGCGGCGGCGCACTCCTGCCCGGCGTTCCAGTAGCCGGCCAGCTTGACGGCCTCGGCCACGGCCGCCACGTCGGCGTCGGCGAACACCAACACCGGCGCCTTGCCGCCGAGTTCGAGATGCACCCGCGTGATGGTCTCGGCGGCGGCGGCCATGACCGCCTTGCCCGTGACGGTGTCGCCGGTCAGCGACACCAGCTTGACCGCCGGGTGCCGCACCAGCCCGTCGCCGACCAGGCTGCCGTCGCCCGTGATGACGTTGAAGACGCCGGCGGGCAGGATGTCGCGCGACAATTCGGCCACGCGCAGCATCGACAGGGGAGTCTGCCGGGACGGTTTCAAGACGCAGGTGTTGCCGGCGGCCAAAGCCGGCGCCACCTTCCACATCGCCATCATCAGCGGGTAGTTCCACGGGGCGATCAGTCCGGCGACGCCGAGCGGCTCCCGGCGCGCCATCGAGGTGTAGCCGCGCAGGTACTCGCCCGTGGCCGGGACCTCGGTCGCCCGCGCCGCCCCGGCCAAGAACCGGATGTTATCGACGACGACCTCGATCTCCGGGGTGCCGACCGAGCGCGGCTTGCCGACGTTGCTCGACTCCAGGGCGAACAATTCGGCCGCGTCCTGTTCCACGGCGTCGGCCAGTTTCAACAGCAGGCCGGCCCGCTCGGCCGGCGTGGTCTCCAGCCACTCCGGCAGGGCGGCGGCCGCCGCCTCGACCGCCCGGGCGACATCGGCGCCGTTGCCCCTGGGCGCGGTCGCGATGACCTGGCCGGTGGCCGGGTTGATGACGGGCGACTCGTCGGGGCCGAGCCCGGCGACCCACTGGCCGTTGACGAAGTTCTTGAGCTGGGTTGGTGTTGTCATTCTCGAATCTCCTCGTTCACGTGGTGGCTGGGATCATTCTGGACGCGCCGACTCGACCGGCTCGACGAAGACGTCGCGCTGGATCGCGAAGTAGTCCGTCTGGTTGCGCAGCCGGACGCCGATCATGACGAGCAGGCCGATGCCCAGCATGATGTAGACGGCGATCATCGAGCCGCCGGTCCAGCCGCCCAGGTCGGGCACCGACTTGAGGCAGATGAAGATCAGGAACAGGGTGGCCAAGAGCGGGAAGACCAAGAGCAGGAACAGTTTCTTGAACCCCCGCACGGCTTCCTTGCGGAAGTAGACCACCATGGTCACGCCCGTGAAGGTGTAGAAGAGCGAGAAGAGCAGGCCGTCGACGCTGACGATGGTGTCGAAGGAGTTCTTGACGCCGGCCGAGCCGAGGACGTAGATCCACGTCCCGATCAGGCAGAACGCGCCGATCAGGATGGTCGCCACCTTGGGCGTCCTCAAGCGCGGGTGGGTGGTGCCGAGGGCCCGGGGCAGAACCCCGTCGGCGCCCATGGCGAAGACTTCGCGGACGGCCGAGACCAGTGTGGCCAACGTCGAGCCGATGGCCGACAGGGCGATCGACAAGATCATGTACTTGGCCAGCCCGGTGCCGCCGACTTCCTGGGCGATGTAGGCCACGGCCGAGTCGCCGTGCTCGGCCAGCGCGTCGGCCGGGACCGCGCCCTGGAACGAGAACGTGAAGAAAGCGAAGAGGAAAGCCAGGGCCCCGACCGACAGCATGACGGCGTTGCCGGGCGTCTCGGTCGGGTTCTGCGTCTCCTCGTTGACCATGATCCCGGAGTCCCAGCCGGAGTACATGAAGACCGCCACCAGCGCCCCGGCGATGAACCCGGAGACGCCGCCCAGCTCGTGCCAGGAGAACCAGCTCCAGGAGGGGCTGACCGCGCCGCCCGCGTGGTGGGCCATGGCGATGAACGACAGCACCGCCAAAACCACCAGCCCGGCGTACTCGATCGCGATCAAGACCCACTGCAGCCAGGCCGCCACGCGGATGCCGATGTAGGCCACGCCCGTGATCGCCGCGATCGAGACGGTGGCGATGACGGCCTGCCAGACGGAGTAGTCGCCGTCGGTGAACAGGCTCAAGACGTTGCTGGAGATGAGCACCGAGACCGAGACGACGCCGACGGAGTAACACAGAAAGATGACCCAGCCGACCATGAACCCGAAGTAGGGCGAGACGGCCTTGGCGCCCCACATGAAGGTGGCGCCGCAGTTGACGTGGGTGCGGTTCAAGTACTTGAAGGCGGCGGCGATGCAGAGCATCGGCAAGGCGATGATGAGGATCGTGATCGGGCTGGCGTAACTCGGCCGACCGGTGGCCCAGACCAGCGTCCCCAACGTCAGCGCGATCGACACCGTCGGGCCGGCCGAGGCCAGCGCCAGGCCGATGTTGCCCATCAGGCCGAGCGCCCCGCTGCGCAGGCGGCCCTGGTGTTCCCCGGGCACGCCGTGGCCCTCGGGCCGGCCGTGCTCGGCAATCACGTCGGCGCCGGGTGGGGCGGTCGAGGTCCCGGCCACGGGGTCTAGGGCCGGGGCGGTGTCGGTCGTGGTCATGTCGTTCCCCCTAGGTCGGGTCGGTCGCGGTGTAGATCGGGCCCCGGGCGGTCACCACGTCGAGGATCCCGCCGGCCAGGTAGGTCTCGGCTTCGCCCGGTTCGGGCAGGCGCTGCTGGCGGCCGTCGTAGCCGACGAGTTGCCAGACCGCCGGCGTGCTCAGGTAGGAGCAGACGATCAGGTCGCGGAAGGTTCGGAAGTCGGCCGGCCGGGCCGCTGCCAGGGCGTCCAGGCGTTGGCCGGGAGTCTCGCCCGGCGTCTCCTGCAGGACCCTCAGGACCTGGGTCAACCTGTGGCCGACCTGCTCCAGGGCCAGCGCCAGGACCTCGCCGTCGGGATCGGCGTCGCGGAACCGGGGCGCCGGGCCGTCGGCGGGGACCAAGACGTCGCCGTATTGGCGCAGCTCGTCTAGGTCCGCGGCGGTCAGGCCGCAGTGGTCGAGCACGGCCTGGTGGGGCAGCGCGGCCGACCGCTGGGCCGGCGGCACGGAGTGATACGGCGGCAACTTCGGTGCGGTGGGCATGGTGGGGCCTCCTCAGGCCGGGGTCAACTGGTCGGCCGCTCGCTCGACGAGGTGGTGGGCAGCGCGCAGGGCGAGGGCGGTGATGGTGCCGGTCGGGCTGATCGCGCTGCTCGTGACGAAGACGGAGCCGTCCACGACGTAGAGGTTGGGCACGTCGTGGCTGCGGCCGAACCGGTCCACCACCGACGTGGCCGGGTCGTCGCCCATCCGGGCGGTGCCCAGTAGGTGCCCCGGCTGGTCGGGCATCGCCGGGAAGTTGACCACGCGCGTGGCGCCGGAGGCGAACAGCGCCTCGCCGACTTTCTCGATGTGCCAATCGATCAGGGCGTCGCTGTTGGCGTCCTGCCGGTAGACCACCTTGGGCGCCGGCAGGCCCGAGGAGTCGGTCAGGACCGGGTCGAGCTCGACCCGGTTGTCCTCGTGGGGCAGATCGCCGGTCACCATCGCCACCAGTTGCGAATAGCCCATGACCTCCCCGACCTTGCCCAGCAGGCCCGGCCCGTGGATTTGCTCGCCGTCCTCGGCCAGGATCTCGGCCGCGGCGTAGGGCCCGCCGGTCGGCATCGTGACCCAGGAGCCGCCCAGGACGTGGCCGCGCGACTCGTCGGTCTCGTAGAACTGGAACGAGTGGACGTTCTGCCCGGCCGGGCCCAGCCAGCTGCTCAGCGGCTCGTCGTAGATGCCGATGACCATCGGGCAGGGGCAGAGCATCAGCCGGCGCCCGACCAGCCCGGAGGAATTGGCCAGCCCGTTCGGATGGCGGGCCGAGGTCGACAGCAGCAGCAACCGGGCGGTGCCGATGCCGTTGGCGGCCATGATGACGACGTCCGCGTCCACCGTGTGTTCCCGGCCTTCGACGTCGAGGAAGACCGCGCCCGAGGCCAGCCCGGCGGCGTCGACCGTGATCTCGCGGACGCGGGCCCGGGTCACGAGGGTGGCGCCGTCTTTCAGGGCGTAGGGCCAGTGCGTGATGTCGGAGCTGGCCTTGGAACCGTTGGGGCAGCCGGATTCGCAGGTGCCGTAGCGGACGCAGGGCGCCAGCCCGCGCCACGGCCTGTTGGCGATGGCGTTGGGCGCCGGCCACCAGTGCCAGCCGAGCTTGTTCATCCCCTGGGCGAACTTGCGGCCGTAGTCGTTGATGGTGTGGGCCGGCATCGGCGGCGGGGCCGTCGCCGGGAAGGCCGGGTCGCCCGGCATCCCGGCGCAGCCCCAGTCCTGGTCGTTGAGGTCGTAGAACGGCCACAACTCCTGCCAGCTGATCGGCCAGTCGTCGGCCACACCGTAGAGCGATTTCAGCCGGAACTCGCTCGGCATCACCCGCGGCCACATTCCGCCGTAATGGACGGTGCCGCCGCCGACGGCGTTATACATCACGGGGTCGATGTCGCACTGGCTGACTTCGAGCGGGTAATCCTCGGGTAGCGCCCGGGAGTTCGGGTTCTTGTGCCAGCGGCCGAACATCGACAATTCATATTCACGCCGGTTGCCGGTGTACTCGGCCGTCCCGACCCACGTTCCCTGCTCCAGGCAGACCACGTGGAAGCCCTGGCGGGCCAAGTATTTCGCGACGGTGCCGCCGGACGCCCCGGCGCCGATCACGAGCACGTCGGCCCGGTCGCCGGGCTTCGACTGCCAGTCGGCGGCGTCGTAGGTGCCGCGTTTGATCGTCATCGGGCAACCTCTTCTCTGAGTCGTTTCCGGCCAATGCCGAACCCGGCTTCGTTGGACTGTCGACGGTGACTCCCAACGAAGCGTCTCAGTTCGGAGGATTCGGGCCTCCCACCACAATCTGACGGGCGTTGGGCGCCGATCCGCCACGGGCTTGGGGTCGAGCGATCCCCCAGGACGGATGGCGGAACAACGGAACTCGCCGGAATCTGGCGTAGACGGGGAACTCACTGGCTTTCGTTAGTCGGACACTGTAGGAGAGGCCCTCGCTCAGTGTCAACGACTCCACCGGGGTGCCCGGTCGGCTGTGATCACGAGGGGGGCGACCGGCCTCGGCCGCCCCGGTAGCTTGGCCGCCTCGGCCTGGCCGGCCCGCCCGGTTGTTCTGGAGGCCGCCGGGGTCCGCCCTGGCCGAATTCGTCGATTCGGGCCGCGGGTCGTAGCCTGGGCCCGTGGCGGTCGGCGCCGCGCGGTCCCCGTGCCGACGTGGGCGCTTCGAGAACACGGCGCCAGACCGTGGCCACCGCCCGCCAGCCGAGGAAGTGGGGCCCGCCAGCGCATGAATATCGTGGTCTTGGTCAAGCAGGTGCCGGACACGGAGGCCGAACGAACACTGCGGCCCGAGGATTCCACCTTGGACCGCGAGGCCGTCGAGCCCGTGATCAACGAGAACGACGAATTCGCCATCGAGCAGGCTCTGCGGCTGAAGGACGACCAGGGCGGTCGGGTGACCGTCCTGACGCTGGGCCCGGAGCAGGCCGTCGAGGCCCTCCGCCGGGCGCTGGCGATGGGGGCGGACGAGGCGGTCCACGTCTGCGACCCGGCGCTGCACGGCGCCTGCGCCGTCCAGACCGCGACGGTGTTGGCCACAGCGCTGGACACCGTGGAGTGGGACCTGGTCCTGGCCGGCTCCGAGGCCACCGACAGCCGGATGGCGGTGCTGCCGGCGATGCTGGCCGAGGTGACCGGGGCGGCCCAGCTGACCTGGGCCCGGCGCGTCCGCGTGGACGGCGCCAGCGTGACGGTCGAGCGGGTCACCGCCGACGGGTACGACGTCGTGGCGGCGGAGTTGCCGGCGGTGGTCAGCGTCGTGGCCAAGATCAACGAGCCGCGCTATCCGTCGTTTCGCGGCGTCATGGCGGCCAAGACCAAGCCGGTCCGCCGGCTGGGCCTCGCCGGCCTGGGTCTGTCCGGCGACGCCGTCGGGCTGGCCGGTGCCACCAGCGAAGTGGTCTCGTTCGAGATCGCCCCACCTCGGCCGTCCGGCCAGATCGTGGACGACGACGGCAGTGGCGGCCTGAAGATCGCCGAGTTTCTAGCGGCGCGGGGCCTGGTCTGAGCCGGGCGCCTGACATGAGTCGACGAACCTGGTGTGAGTCCAAGAACCCGATGTGAGTCGAACAACCTGGTGTGAGCCCAAGAACCGAGGGGAGGAGCGGACATGGCGGACGTGCTGGTGCTCGTGGACGGGGCCGAGGACCCGGCCCCGGCGACACTCGAGTTGTTGACCGTCGCGCGGGAGTTGGGCACCCCGGCGGCCGTGGTCTTCGGCCCCGCCGCCGCCGGCTGGGCGCCGACGCTGGCGGAGTACGGCGCGGCGGTGGTGTACGTCCTGGTGGGGGAGGACTTCGACTCCTACCTCGTGGGCCCGAAGGCCGAGGCGCTGGCCCAGCTGGTGGACCGGACCGCGCCGGCGGCGGTGCTCGTCACGGCCACACCCGAGCCCAAGGAGATCGCCGCCCGCCTAGCGGTCAGGATCGGCTCGGGCCTGTTGACCGACGCCGTGGCGGTCAACCCCGATTTCAGCGTCCGCCAGCCGGTCTTCGGCGGCGGCGTGGTGGTGACGGCCCGAGTGCGGGCCGGCGTGCCCGTGATCGCGCTGCGGCCCAACTCGGCCACGCCCACCCCGGCTCCGGCGGCGGGCGCGGTCGTCGAGGTGGCGGCGACGGTGTCGCCGGCGGCCAAGCGCGCCCGGATCGTCGAGCGCGTGGTCGAGGACCGGGGCTCGCGGCCGTCGCTGATCGGCGCCTCGGCGGTCGTCTCGGGCGGGCGCGGCCTGGGCAGCGCCGACAACTTCCGCCTGGTCGAGGACTTGGCCGACCGCCTCGGCGCGGCCATCGGCGCGTCACGGGCGGCGACGGACGCCGGCTGGGTGCCCGACGCCTGGCAGGTCGGCCAGACCGGGGTCACGGTCGCGCCGGGGCTCTACGTCGCCGTCGGCATTTCCGGCGCCATCCAGCACCGCGCCGGCATGCAGACCGCCCAGACCATCGTGGCGATCAACAAAGACCCGGCGGCGCCGATCTTCCGGATCGCCGATTTCGGCGTGGTGGGCGACTTGTTCCAGGTGGTGCCGCAGCTCACGGCGGCCTTGAGCCAACACGCTGGCCATGGCGCGGGCCCGTCCTGACGGGTGGCTGATTCCGACATGCTGATTCGACTGACCAGCGCGCTGGTGCTGGTGGCGGTGACCGCCGTCGTGGTCATCCGGCGGGGGATGTGGCTGTACCGGCTGATCCGGGCCGGCGGGCCGGCGCCCGGGCGGACTGACCGACTCGGGGCGCGGTTGGGCGGGGCGGTCGAGGAAGTCCTGGGGCAGCGGCGCATCCTCAAGTGGTCGGCCCCCGGGGTCATGCACCTGCTGACGTTCTGGGGTTTCCTGGTGTTATTCCTGACGATCGTCGAATGCTTCGGCGCGCTGACGATCAGCCCGGACTTCGCGCTGCCGGGGATCGGCCGCGCCGTCTGGCTGGGGTTCGTCGAGGATTTTCTCGCGGTCGCGGTGCTGGTGGCGGTGGCGTATTTCGCGGTCAACCGCCTGGTGACCGCGCCCGGTCGCCAGCAGCGGGCCAGCCGTTTCTACGGCTCGCACAACCGCCAGGCCTGGGCCATCCTGGGGATGATCGTCCTGGTCGTGCTGACGCTGTTCGTCTACCGCGGGGCGCAATATAACACCGGGCATTTCCCCTTCGGCCCGGGCCGCTGGGCCTTCGCCACCTGGGCGACGGCGCGAATTCTTAGGCCCGGCCCGCATAATGACTGGCTGGAAACCACGTTCTTGATCGCGCAGCTGGCCGTGGTCTGCGCTTTCTTGGTGCTCGTGGTTTATTCCAAGCACCTCCATATCATCCTGGCGCCGGTCAATGTCTTGACCAAGCGGCGGCCGGACGGGCTCGGGCCCTTGCTGCCCGTGGCCGGGACCGACGGTCGGCCGGTCAACTTCGCCGAGCCGGAGAACCTGTCCGAGGACACGGCTTTCGGCTGGGGCGGCATCGCCGATGTCACGTGGAAAGGCCGGCTCGACCTGGCCGCCTGCACGGAGTGCGGGCGCTGCCAGTCGCAGTGCCCGGCCTGGGACACCGGCAAACCGCTGTCGCCCAAGCTCGTGGTGATGGCCCTGCGGGATCGCCTGTTCGCCGGGCCCGAGGAGGTGGGCCGGCCGCTCGTCGGCCCAGCCGGCGCGGGGACGGCCGGCGCCGCGGCGGCCTCGGGCGATGACGCCGTCGGCCCGGTGCTTTCCGTCGGGGTCGTCAGTCCCGAGGCGCTGTGGTCGTGTACGACCTGCGGCGCCTGCGTGGCCGAGTGCCCGGTCGACATCGAGCACATCGACCACCTGGTCGACCTGCGCCGCCACCAGGTGCTCGTGGAGGCGGCGTTTCCCGCCGAAGCCGCGCCGATGCTGCGCCACGTCGAGAACCGGGGCAACCCGTGGGGGCTGCCGTCGCGGGCGCGGGAGGAATGGACGGCCGGGTTGGGCTTCGAGGTGCGCCGGGTCGCGCCGGGCGAGCGGCTGCCCGACGACGTCGAGTACCTGTTCTGGACCGGTTGCGCCGGGGCGTTGGAGGACAAAGCCCGCCAAGTCAGCCGGGCGTTCGCCGAGCTGGCCCACGTCGCCGGCCTGGAATTCGCGATCCTCGGTGCCGGCGAATCCTGTTGCGGCGACCCGGCCCGCCGGCTGGGCAACGAGTTCCTCTACCAGACGCAGGCCCTGGCCAACGTCGAGACGCTCAACGCCTTGGTGCCCGAGGGGCCCCTCAAAATCGTCACGACCTGCGCCCACTGCTTCAACACGCTCGCCCACGAGTACCCCCAACTGGGCGGCCACTACCAGGTGGTCCACCACAGCCAGCTGCTCAACCACTGGCTGGCCGACGGCCGGTTGGCCCCGGCCGCTCCGGCCGGTCAGAAGGTGACCTACCACGACCCGTGCTACCTGGGCCGGCACAACAAGGTCTACACGCCGCCCAGGGATGTGCTCGGCGCCGTCCCCGGGCTCCGGTTGGAGGAGATGAGCCGGAGCCGGGAGCGGAGCTTCTGCTGCGGCGCCGGCGGCGCCCGGATGTGGCTGGACGAGACCAGCGGCACGAGGATCAACGCCGCCCGGGCCGACCAGGCGCTGGCGCTGGCTCCCGACCTGATCGCCACCGCCTGCCCCTACTGCAGCCTGATGCTGACCGACGCCGTGGCCGCCCGGCAGGCCGAGGGCGACGCCCAAGGCGTCGAGGTCCTCGACGTGGCCCAAGTCCTCCAGCGGTCGGTCTGCGGGTCGGCGCTCTGATGGGTTGACTTCCGCAGCCGCCCGACGTATCGTCCGGCCCACGGTTGTCCCCGAGTGGGTCCGCGGATCCACCCGCCGGCGCGGTGACCGAGCGTGGGGAAACGGCGGCGGGACCCAGATACTTGGTCACGAGCGTCAGCCGACCTGATTCTGAGACCTGGCGGCTGACATTTCTCTTGGAGGGGAGACGCCGGCAGCTCGGTCGTGGTCGCCAGGCGGTGGGGGCACCGTTTTATCTGGCGCCTGGCCAGAGGAATTGGCCGGATTTCGATCATTGAAGAACCGTGTTAAGAAACGGTATACTTGTCAGAGAGTTTCTTCCTGATCTCCACATTGCTCTCGTGTAGAAAGCATCCTTGTACATGGCGAATACTTTCCGGCGCGTGGCTTTGGCCTGCCTTCTCGGGCTTGGGTTGAACGGCGCGGTCTTGATCAGCAGTCTCGACGCCGTGGCGGCCAGCGTCACGCCGCTGGGCCACCCCGTGGCCGGCACCCTGGCGGAAATCGGCGGGCCGGCCGGCTGGGCCAGCGCCAACGGGCTCGACCCCGCCGTCGGCCGGGCGGCCCCGGCGGGCGCCCCGACTCTGCGGACGACTGTGGGCAGCCCCACGGGGACCGTCGGCGTCGGCGCGACGTGCAGCCAATGGAACGTCGGCTCGGTGCTGGGCGACGGCCTGGGGACGGAGTCACTGTCGGTCTCCCAGCCCAAGATGGCCTTCGCCTCCAACTGGCAGCCGACCTTCCTGAGCGCCCAAGACGTGCTCGATGTGATGCCGACCCTGACGTTCAGCTACGCGGTGTACGACTATGGCAGGCCGTCCAGCATCCAATACAGAGGTCACTACTCCCTCGATCCCAGCAACGGCCGGGTCCAAGTCGACGACAGCAGCACCAGCACCCCCCCCAACGGCCACCGCAGGTTGACGCTGAGCAACGACAGCAAGTTGAACGACAACATCCTCGGGACCAACAGCACCGCCGTCGCCTCGTTGAAGAAGGTTGTGTCGGGCTCCAACTCGACGATCACCAGCACGATGAACAAGGCCATCGCCGACGTCTACACCTCCTATGCGGCCGGTCTCGCCTTCCCCTTGGGCAGCGCCTCTGTCCCGCTCTCGTTCGGCTATAGCGTCAGCGGCCTGACCTCCGGCCAAGAGACAACGGTCGGCCTGATCGGCGCCACCGCCGGTTCCTGGACGGACGGCCTGGCCGCGGTCGCGCCCGGGCCGGTGCCCGTGTCGTTCGTCGATCAGTCAGTCGGCTGGCGGCAAGCCTTCGACGCCAAGACGCTGGCCGGCATTGTCGGCAGCAGCGTGGAGGACGCGTTCGACGCGACGTTCGGGCACGCCTTCGCCTATGACCGCCTCGTGACGGCCATCACCGGCCAGACCCTGACCCAGCTGACGCAGGCCTTCAGCGCGGCGGCCGACCAACTGGCCTCCGGGCTGGCGACCAACGTGGCCGGGGCCAACGAGACCGGCCAGCCCATCTCCGGCTATTCGGACTTGCAGGGCGCCCTGTCGATGGACTCGATCAACGGGACGACGGCGTTCTGGGGCGGCCAGGCGCCCACCACGATGTACCCGACCTTGCACGACGACCTGGCCAAGTCGCTCGCCACTCTCCTCCAGCAGCGGGCGGCGAAACAGTGGTACGACCTGGCGAGGCTGCATATGTCGGGCACGGCGACGGTCGGCAAGACGTTCACGCCGGGCAATATCAAGACCCTGGTGCCGACGAACGTGACTCAGCTGACCCACGTCACGACGAGCGTCGGAGTCGTCGTCCAGGCGGGGCAGACGGCCCCGGTCGAGGCGCAGGTGGTCGAACCGGCCACGGGGGCGCAAGTCGGACTGACGTACAGCGTGGCCGATCCGTCGGTCGCCGCCGTCGACGCCGACGGGCTCGTCCGGGGCCTAGCGGCCGGCGCCACGACGGTGACCGTCAAGGCCACTCTGAGCTGTTCCGCCAGCGCCACCCCCGACGTGCTGACGGCTCAGGTGCCGGTGACCGTGGACGACACCCCGCTGCCGCAGGCGACACTGAGCCCGCCGCCGGCCCAGATCCGGCCGGTCGGGACCGGCGGCGACAGCCTGGTCACGCTGCCCGTCGCCGTCACCACGCCGGCGGGCCAGCCGTTGCCCGGCCAGGTGGTCGAATTCGCCGTCGCCGGCGGGGCGGGCGACCAGCCGGCCCTGGCCCAACCGTCGTGCACGACGGCCGACGACGGCACGTGCTCCGTCACGCTGACGTCGACGCTGGCCGGACGTTTCACCGTGACGGCGACCCTCGACGGCCGGGCGCTGGCCAACAGCCCGGCCTCAGTCGCCTGGCAGGCGGGCGCGGCCGACGCAGCTGCGTCGAGCCTGAGCGCGACGCCGGCCTCGATCGAGGCCGGCCAGACCACCCGAGTCAGCGTGACCTTGGTCGACGCCTACGGCAACCCCGTGAGCGGCCTGACCCGGTCGGCCGTGGCGCTCAGCTCGTCGCCGGCGGGCGTCAGCTTCCAATCCGACTTCACGGAAGAGGCGGGCCGCCCGGGGGTCTACGCCGTGACGGCCACGGCGGGGGCGGCCGGCGTCTACACCCTGTCCGCCCGTCCGGCCGGGACGGTCGTCAGCGCCGACCTGACGGTGGCGCCCGGCCCGCCCGCCGGGCTGCGCCTGATGTCGCCGGCGACGGCCCAGGCCGGCACCGATGTCGAGCTGACGGCCGACGTGACCGATTCCTGGGCCAACCCCGTGGACGGCCTGACGGCCGCCCAGTTCGCGCTGGACGCGGGCGGGTTGACGGTGCGCGACGGCCCGACCGGCCTGGGTTCGGGCGAGTACAGCTGGACCGTGACCCAGCAGACGGCCGGCGACTACACGGCTCGCCTCACGCTCGGCGACCTCAAGAGCGAAACGCCGATCAGCTTGACGGCGGGCGCTCCGGCCACGCTCGTCTGGGCCGTGGCCGGCAGCCCGGCGCCGGCCAGCCTGCCGGGCTCGGCCACCATCACGGCGACGGCGACCGTCAAGGACACCTACGGCAATGCCGCCCTCCAACTGTTCGAGAGCAATTTCACTTGGCTCGCGACCGCGCACAACCTGTCCACGGGGGCCGACGAGCCGGCCGGCCAGGTGCAGGTCTCGGGCTTCGCCAACCACGGCGATGGGACCTACTCCTGGCTGCTGTCCTCCGTCCGGACGGGCGACTACAAGGTTGCGCTGTCAGCCGGGGCCGCGGCCGGGGAGGCCTATCCCATCAGCTTCGCCGGCGGCCGGCCGACCTTGGTCCAGTGGCGCGTGACCACTCCCTCCGTCGTCGTCGGCCAGCCGGCCGAGGTGACCGTGACGGTCAGGGACGCGCTGGGCAATGGGCTGGCGGTCGACCCGCAGCAACTGACCGGCTCCTTCTCCAGTGACCCCGTGGGCCTCACGATCGGCGGCTGGACCGCCGGGACCGACAACTACGGCCGCGCGACCGGCGTCTACGCCGGACAGGTGCAGGGGACGGCGCCCGGGGACTACCGGCTGGTCATGGCGCTGCCCGACGCGCCCGTGGCGGACGACACGCTGACGCTGACCCCCCCGCCGCCGCCGGCCGTCGTCGCGCCGACGATCGAGAGGCCGGCGCCCGACGTGCCGCTGGTCGACGCGGCCGCCACGTTCGCCGGCACGGCCGCCCCGCAGGCGACTGTCGCCGTCACCGCCAACGGCGTGCCGGGCTGTTCGACCACGGCTGACGACGCCGGCGCCTGGTCCTGCCTGGTGCAGGGCCTGAAGGATGGGTCGGTCACGGTCAAGGCGACGGCGACGGATTCGTGGGGGCGGATCGCTTCGGTCGTCTCCGTGTACACGGTGAGCCTGCCCCAAGGGACGACGGCGCCGCCCACCGGCGCCGCATCCACCGGTTAGGCCGCGAGCCA
>Ga0209629_10000662_pt1 | contig 19501 bp, 17 predicted proteins | sample TergutCu122P5_FD_187286 | JGI IMG/M metagenome (GOLD analysis project Ga0209629, IMG submission 187286) | Cubitermes ugandensis P5 segment gut microbial communities from Kakamega Forest, Kenya - Cu122 P5 (SPAdes) (version 2) | ecosystem: Host-associated > Arthropoda: Insects > Digestive system...
GCCGCAAAGATACAAAATTTCTTTGGAATTGATAATTTCGTATTTGTTTGAGAAATAAAAATTCTCGCCGCCGTCGGTCTGCATTGTTGTACGCTGCCCGTTGGAATTGTACTTAAACCTTACACTGTCCTGCCCCTGCGTGATACTTACGGGAAGTTGCAGAGCGTTGTAAGTTACATTCTGCGGTTCGGTAAATTGGGCATTTTGGGCAACCGCGAGGGTTGCCCCTACAATTGCGTATGGTTTATTATTATCATATTCAAAACTTCCTATATCGCTTTTGGCGGTAATATTGCCGAGTTTGTTATACTGCATTGTCAGGTTGCCTGCCGAAGTAAGACGGTTAAGATTATCGTATTCAAACTCTTCGGTAATATTACGAATATTATCTGTACGGCTCAGCAGATTACCCGTTGAGGCATCAAAGTGATATGAGAAGTCCTGAATATCGTCAATATTTATCGGCTTAGGCGGTTTAACAATGCCGCCGTCGCCAATAAGTCCGCCGTTTGTGGTGTTTCCGCCGCCAATACCGCCATTAGGAATCATTATTGCAATATCTGCTCGTTTTGTTATTTTCCTCTGAGTCGGCATTCCGAACTCATCATAATCGTAATCGCGAGTAAGTATGCCCGTGCCTGCCTTAACCGGCAGTCCCATATCGTTCTCTGCCGTCAGTTCCCATACGGTTTTCGTCTCATCGGGGAATTGCGGCGAAGTAACCTGCAAAGCGGTGTGATGTCCATTGGTATAAATGTATTCTTCGGTTGCAATATCTTCATTATTTGAAATATATTTAACCGTTTAAACGCAGTAAAATTTTCCATTAGACGGAAATTTCATTGTGTCTATATGCAAATTTTTTCGGCTGCAAATGTAAAAACTTTTTTTTAAAATAAAAAATATTTTTTATATAAAAATTTTTTAAAATATTTTTTTGTAAGAAAATATACGACATTAATCACCGGACACAAACTTCGTTCTTATCTCACCATTGGCATATATTATTAATTTTTTCAAAAATTACTCAAATGTGTAACAAGTGTTACAAAAATTACTGTTAATAACTACTACTTTTGACAAATTTTCAAAAAGTTTTAACGGACTTCGGCTTTTTTGAAAAATAAAATTAAAAATAATAAATATCAGAAGTTCCTCTAAATCTAAAATCATAAAATATATGGTAGATTCATCTGTAGTCCTTTGGGGACAGACCATTGCATACACTTTGTATGTAATTGCGATCCTGCTGGTTATGGCTTGGTTCGGGTATCAAATTACCCGTAATAGCAAGAAAAACATTGTCAAACCAGCCATATTTTATACTTTTATGGGTTTCTTAGTGGTATTGGGCGTGAGTTTGCACCTTGTTACTCACGCAACTATTCCATGGAAACCGATTGACCTTAACCGGAGCGAGTACAAAGCCGATAAGAGCTTTGAAATCAGCGTCCGCGACCACGAGTTTATTCTTCCTTCCGACACTTTGTTTATCGACAAAGGCGATTTGGTGGAGTTCGATGTAACATCCGACGACCTGACTTACGGTTTCGGACTTTTCCGTCAGGACAATTCAATGCTGTTTCAAATGCAGGTGCTGCCGGGGCATAAGAACGATATTCTTTGGAAATTTGAAAAACCCGAAGTTTTCAGTATCCGTTCTACCGAATATTCCGGCTGGAAAGCATTCCAAAAAGAATCGGGCGAAAAAAACTTCGGGCTGTATAAAAAAGACGTTGTAGTTGTAAAATAATTTTATTAACATTTAAAATTCGTTCAAAATGAAATTTATTGAAACTTTTATGAATGGTGAGGATGGCTTATTTAAGCCCAAAACGCTCACACCGATGCAAAAACTTACGCTTCAGTTTGTGGTGGTAGGTTTGGTTTATTACCTGATTGTTGTAGTCGAAGGAATGTTGATGCGTGTGCATCTTGCAGTGCCAAATCTTCAAATTCCCGCTGTAATGGCTGACGACAAGCAATATTTTGCAATTATGACAGCGCACCCACTTGTTGGTATTTTCGGCTCGTCTTATTCTATTGTTCTGGGAGCGTTTCTGTTTTTAGTTCCGTTTCTGATGAAAAAGCCGCTTTGGAGTTTTAAAATGGCGCAATGGACATTGTGGCTTATCGCAAGCGGCACGTTTATTTTCTGGTTATCAGGTTTTATTTCGCATTATTCCCCTTTGTACACGCTTTACTGGCCTCTGCCTGCCGATTTTACGCAATTTAGCATTATTGGCGGCGTGTTTTTCATATTAGGAATTGCGCTCGTGATGGTTGGCACTTTGCTTTATGTGTTCAATATGTTCAAAACGATTGCGTACAGTCCGGCAGGGCAGCCCAAACAGCCAAAAGGCGTTTTGCGTTCTGCTCTCGGCTTTAAAAAACTGAGAAATGCGGACGGTTCATATTATGTACCAACGCCGGTGGCGGCTATTGCCCGCGGAACTGTCGATACCACGCTCAATGCGGGAATTATAACTTTTACGGGCGTTTTGATTTTGGTTTATATGGTTGCTGCGCTTTTTGGAAAAGACCTCAGCCATTCGTCTATCGACGCTTTGCTTTATAAAAACTGGTTTTGGTGGGGACTCGACCTGATTGCCGACGGACTTGTTTTGATTTTTGTAGCAGGCACGTGGTATCTTTTGGCAATGCTTATTACGGGTAAAAATATTTTTATGGAAAAATGGGCAAGAGCGGCTTTGCTGGTCGAAATGGTTGTATCGTGGTTTGTGTGGTCGCACCATTTAATGTCCGACCAGGCGCAACCCGCCTTTCTAAAGATTTTTTCGGGCGAAATGCTTACTGCTTTTGAACTTATCACTCAGGGATTAGCATTCTTTATCGTACTTGCAACTCTTTGGCAGGCAAGACCGTTAAAAATGACAAACCCGCTCAAATTCCTGCTCGGCGGACTTTTGGGATTTGCGTTGGCTGTGCCTGCGGGAATAATTCAGGCAGACCTTGGTTTGAACCGCATTTTGCACAATACCCAGTGGATTGTCGGACCGCACGTTCACGTTGCCGTTTTGGTCGGCTTAACGATGACACTTTATTCGGCAATATATTTCCTTTTGCCAATTCTTACTAACGGCGCGAAACTTTACAGTCAGAAGTTGGCAAATTTCCATTTCTGGGCGCATCTTTTGGGCGGTATCGGAATGGGCGCATTTATGGGAATGGCAGGATTGAAAGGAATGCTTCGCAGAGTTGTATATCACGATGGCGAATTTAATCTTTATATGATATTGGCAGCATTAGCGGGAACGCTTTTATTATTGGCTTTCTTGGCATTTTTCTACAATATTGTGATGACAGTCGGTTTCAAAGGCGTTTTAGGAATTTTCACGCCCTCAAAACTTGATAAAGACCAACTGCTGCCGGAAGAAAAAAAGAAGTAAAACCATTTACAATTATACAATTTACCATTGACTATTTAATAAATAAGTTAATGAGTTAATTATGATTGTGATTTATGTAGAGACGCGAGATTGATTGTGTCTCTACATTTTTTTTAAATTATTATAAACTGCAGCACCTCGCCGACAACAAAATTACTTCCGCCAACGAAAATAAGGTCATTTTCTGTGGCGGCTTTTTTTGCAGCAGTTACCGCATCAAAAACGTAAGGAAATGCTTTGCCCGTAAGTCCGTAAGCGGCTGCCTGCTCGCATAATTTTTCGGCAGACAAAGCGCGTTGGCTCTTTGCCTGAGTGAAATAATAATTTGCGTTTTTTGGCAAAAGAGCCAAAACAGCCGCACTATCTTTATCCGCCGACATTCCAAAAACAATATGCAGAACATCAAACTGCTCGGTCTTAATTTGCCGAACAACTTCTGCAATCCCCGCTGCATTATGTCCTGTGTCAATAATAATTTTAGGATTTTCACTGATTGTCTGCCAACGTCCTTGCAATCCGGTCAGTTCACACACATTTGCAAGCCCTTGCGAAACTGCATCGGCAGAAATATTAAATTTTGAAAATTTATTAATTACATCAATAGAATTGAAAACCGTAGCAAGATTTTTCATCTGAAAAAGTCCGCTCAAACCCGAAACATATTCAAAACAGAGTTCGTTGTGTTTGTCTGGAAATAATTGAAAACTCATTTTACTGTTTGGCAAAAATTTTGGATTTCTTATTTCATATTTATCCTGAGTAAAAAACAGCGGCGCACTCTGCTCTTTTGCTTTTTCAACAAAAACATTGCTCGTTTGTTCGATTGCCTCGCCGACAACCACTGGCGTTTTATATTTTATAATTCCCGCTTTTTCGACGGCAATTTTTTCAAAAGTATTGCCCAGAAATTCAGTATGGTCAAGGGCAATATTTGTGATAACCGAAAGTATGGGCGAAATAATATTTGTACTATCTAACCGTCCGCCAAGTCCCGTTTCTATAACTGCAATTTCTATTTTTTTATCAGCAAACCGGCAAAAAGCCATTGCCATAGCAAATTCAAAAAAAGACGGTTTTATTTGTTTCAAAAGATTTTTATTGTTTTTAACAAAATCAATAACATACTGACGGTCAATTTTTTGTCCGTTAATTCTGATTCTTTCGCCAAAATCGACCAAATGTGGCGAAGTGTAAAGCCCTGTTTTATATCCTGCCGTCTGCAAACACGCCGCAAGACAGTGAGAAATAGAACCTTTACCGTTTGTCCCTGCGATATGAATTGTGCTGAATTTTTTATGCGGATTGCCCAAAGCACTCATTAGCCGTTCGGTATTTTCGAGTCCCGGCTTATATGCAGCAGCACCGACATTATGAAATGCCGGTGTTTGCGAGTAAAGAAATTCGAGAGTTTGTTCGTAAGTCATTTATTAAATATAATCTTCCCACTTCACATTTTTCATAGAGCCGGTTTTGATAAATTCGGTATGCATTGCAAAACAGGCAGCCAAATTATGCGGTGTATGTGCAGCAGCGCAATGTTTAATATAATCGCGCAACATTTGACGATATTGTGGGGCAACACATTTATCAATAATTGTCATCGCCCGTTGAACGGGTGTTTTTCCGCGCAGGTCGGCAACGCCGTGTTCGGTAATCAAAACGTGTACATCGTGTTCGGTATGGTCGTGGTGCGAAACCATTGGCACAAAAGAACTTATATCGCCGTTTTTTGCAGTTGAGGGCGTTGTAAAAATTGAAAGATAGGCATTTCGTGTAAAATCGCCGCTGCCGCCAATTCCATTCATCATTTTTGTTCCCAAAACGTGTGTGCTGTTCACATTTCCATAAATATCGGCTTCGAGGGCGGTATTGATTGTAATCAAACCAAGCCGCCGAATAACTTCTGGGTTGTTGGTAATTTCCTGAGAGCGCAAACCGATTTTATTTCGGAAATAATTTTTATTGGAATAAACTTTTTCAAGAACATCGGGCGTTATTGTGAGCGAACAGCCGCTGGCAAATTTCACTTTATCATTTTCCATTAAATCAATAACCGCATCTTGAATTACCTCTGTGAACATATCAAAAGGCGGAATGTTCGGGTTTGAACCGAGTGCGCCAAGAACAGCATTTGCAATATTGCCGACGCCCGACTGAATTGGTAAAAACTGCTGTGGAATACGTCTTGCATTGATTTCGGCAACAAGAAAATCGGCAACATTCTGTCCGATTCTTTCGGTTACCTCGTCGAGCGGTGCAAAGGAACTGACTTCATCTTGGCGGTTGGTCTCTACGATGCCAAGAATTTTCTGAGGATTTACCTGAATAGAAAGCGAGCCAAAGCGGTCGGAAACTTTATAAATAGGAATATCGCGGCGTTGAGGCGGCTCTAATGGGATATAAATATCGTGGAAACCGCGCAAATCGGTCGGATGGCGGCGGTTCAATTCAATAATAATATAATCTGCCATTTGGCAAATAGTAGGCGAAATTCCCACGCCTGTTGTAGGCACAATTTCGCCATATTCGGTTACATCGCACGCCTCAACAACGGCAAATTTCGGTTTTGGCAAAAAACCGTATCGCAACTGCTGCGAAAGGTGCGAAAGGTGCATATCAACGTATGGCGCACGCCCAGAATTGATTGCCTCACGCAGTTCTTTTGACGACTGATAGGGGGTGCGGAATGCAATAGCATCGGCTTCGGCAAGTTCGCTGTCCAGCGAAAAACCGGTCGACGCGCCGGTATAGATACTTATTTTAAATGGCTGTCCATCGTCGTGGAAAAGTTTTGCACGGGCGGCAAGTGCAGTTGGCACTGCTTTTGGTGCGCCGGCAGCAGTAAAACCGCTGAAACCAACGACATCACCATCGTTAATATAAGAAGCCGCATTTTCTGCGGTCATAAAGTTAAGAGGTTTAACCATAGATATATATGATTGGAAATTTTTAGATTTTTATTAATTTATTTCAAAAATAATTGGCACAAAATTACTTCATTATTTTCAAATAGAGAAATTTTTTTTACATAATATTTGCAAAATAAAGTTGTATTCAGATGTTAAGACAACCGATAAAAAATATTTTTCATTAAGAAAAATTTTTTAGTAAAAAAAATATTACCTTTGCAAAAAAATTATTTTGTGATTTTATGCGAAAACTATTGAATTACACACTTTTATCGTTTTGTCTGGTTGTGTTTATGAGTTCGTGTGTTACCTCTCGAAACATAAATTATATGCAAAAAGCCGGTGGCGGCATTAAGGAATATGTCGATTCGCTGTCGTTTAGCGACTATAAACTCAAAAATGGCGACTGTCTTTATATCAGGATATATTCCATTGACGAAAATTTAACCGAAATTATTAATGGTGCTGCTGTCGTTGGTAATAATATGCAGGCAATTCGTACAGGAGAGTCAGCCGGTTCCGATTTGTACAATTATCTTATCGATCAGCAGGGTAATATTGATTTTCCACTTTCGGGTAAGATTCATCTTGCCGGAAAAACCGTCCGTCAGGCAAACCGCGAAATAGAAAAAAAACTTGTAAATATTTTGTCGGAATATTCTATCGATATTCAGATTGTAAAACGTTATTTTAGCGTGCTTGGCGAAGGAAAATCGGGTCGCTATCCGATTACCAAAGAAAAAATGACAATTTTTGAGGCACTTGCCATGACAGGTGATTTGGGTAATTACAGTGATAAAAGCAAAATTCAGTTAATAAGAGAAATAGACGGAAAAACCGTGATAAAATCGTTCGATTTGCGAAGCGTTGATATTATCAATTCGGAATATTATTATATTGAGCCAAATGATATTTTGTACGTGCCAACTTTACGTCAGGAGTTTTTTGGAATTACTAATTTGACGGGAGTATTTTCTTTTGTGCTTGCCACTTATTCTTTTGGATTTTGGGTGTATAAACTTATACCGAAGTCAAAATAATTTACGATTTACGATTTACGATTTAAGATTTACGATTTACGATTTTTAAATAAAAAAAATGAAATAATTAATAAAAATATGTTAAAAAAAAGTTTTTATATAATCATTTTTACTGTTTTTGCAATGACCTCGTGTTACACCTACCGCGACAAGACCTTATTGCAAACAAGCACTTATTTGCCTCAGTACGATTCTGTGGCATTCAGAGCATATCATTTACGTGCAAACGATGCAATTATTTACAGAATAATTTCGGTTGATGAATCGGCAAAAATTTTTGGCGGGTCATCCGGTACGGGTGAAATCGGTGCACAAAATATGATAACCTACCGTATTTATCAGGATGGCACCATTGATATTCCTTATGTAAAAAGTATTAAAATCGGCGGACTTACTTTGCCAGATGCGGAAAAGGAAATGCAGCGACGGCTACGGGCAATTATTCCTGATGCGACGGTAAAAATTGCTTTGGCAAACAATTATTTTTATACCGTAGGCGACATTGGCAACAGCGAACATTATATTTATAAAGACCGTATGAACATTTATCAGGCACTTGCACAGACGGGTCAGATACCTGTGATAGGGGATAGAAAGCACGTTAAAATTTTACGGCAGCAGCCCGACGGTTCGTCAAAAATTATTGAATTTGACTTGCGTCCCCAATCGGTTATTAATTCAGAGTATTATTATATTTATCCTAATGACGTGATATACGTCAGACGGGACCCACAAAGTTTTTATAAAGTGCAAAATTTTGGTGCAACTTTGGGTTTAATCACATCAACTTTTAATTTTTTAGCAACGATTCTTTTATTTAAATAATTTAAGCATTTTTTAATTAATATAAAATAAAAATTTTCAGAACAAAATATGGAAAATAATCAAGAGATTCAATATCAGCAGATTCAGTTTTCGGACGAGCAATCGGGGTTCGATTTGATGAAATGGGTAATGCTAATTATTCGGCATTGGTATTTATTTGTGCTTTTCGTCTTGCTTGCAATGGGTTATGCATGGTGGCAAAACCGTAAATGGATTCCTCAATATCGTACCGAAGGCACGATCCTCATCGGCGGTCAGTCGGCATCACGCGACCAGTTTTTTATGCGCGGCTTTGGTGTACAGCAGGGATATACAAAATACGATAACCAAAGTTATATAATTCGTTCTCACGACTTTATCGGGCGAGTGGTTGACAGTTTACAAAGTTTTACTGTGGAATATACTTCACGCGGACGTTTTAAAACGAATAATTTGTACGGAACTTCGCCCGTAACTATAAATTACACGTACCTCGCCCCCGATGCTTACGGCAAATTTTACAAACTTACGCTCAATGGCGACGGCACCTTTATTATTTCGCCCGATCGTACCGTTGACGGTGAAAAACCGGTTGTAATTACCGGGCATTTTGACGAACCCATTCAGTTCAATTCTTTTTATATAACAATTCACGATAACACAAGCGGACAAAAGCGTGAAATTTATTTTCGTTTTGTTGACCGTGCCTCTTTAATTGGCGAATTTTCGGGGCGGTTGAAAGTTTCCATGCTTTCCGATGCCTCCTCAATTCTGGCTCTGACTTTAACCGGTCCTACACCTGCCAGAGATATGGATTTTATAAATAAACTGAGCGAAGTTTATATCGAAAGCGGATTGGACAAGAAAAATGAGGTTGCAACGCGCACAATCAACTTTATCGACGAACAAATGAATGACATTTCTCAGTCGCTTTCGGCTTCGGAAGATAATGTAAATCAATTTCGCCAGCAACATCAAATTATCAGTACCGAAAGTATGGCTTCCGATGTAATGGGTAAGTATAACACCGCGCGCACTTCGTTAGACGAACTGACACAAAGGGAAGTTTATCTGAATTTACTTTCCGATTATTTAAATAGAAATATACAACAGGATTCTATTATGGCTCCGTCGAGTTTTGGATGGTCGGAACCACTGTTAAATGCGTCTGTAAATCGGATTAATGATTTGATTATCAAACGAAAATCATTAAAAATTGACAATCCGTATTATGCACAATATTCACGTGAAATTGAAATGGCAAAAAGCGGAATTCAGGAATCAATCAAAGCAATGCGCACTGCCTTAAATGTTCAAAAGAGTAATTTGCAAAGGCAAATGAGCGAGGCGCAGCAAGGTATGTACTCTTTGCCGCAGCAGCAGCAGGCAATGCGTTCTTATGAAAGAAAATATAAGGTTGACGACAGTTATTATACATATTTTTTGCAAAAAAGAGCCGAAGCATCGATTCAAAAAGCATCAAATTCTGCCGATGATGAAATTCTTGACCGCGCCCGTAAAATGGGTACGATAAACGGAATGCAAAAATCGAAAACTCTCAGTAAATGGCTTGCAATCGGTTTACTTATACCTTTACTTTTAGTTATTTTAAAAGAATTATTGAATAATACGATTCGCAACAGCGACGAACTCGAAAAACTGACATACTTCCCCAATATCGGAACTGTACGACATTCGAAAAAAATAAATCCTGTCCTTGCTGCGCAAAATCCGCGTTCTTCATTTACTGAGATGTTCCGCGTAATTCGAACTCGAATAGAACTTATCCTGCAACGCAAAGAGAAAATGCTGCTCTTGGTTACTTCCACCGAAAGTGGCGACGGGAAAACTTATTTCTCAACCAATATGGCATCTGTCTATGCACTCACGCAACGCAAAACGCTGCTAATGGATATGGATATTCGTAAACCATCAATTTTGAGAGATTTTAATGCATCGTCAAAGTACGGAGTTACCGATTATTTAATTGGTGAATGTACGTTAGACGAGGCGATTACACGCATCGACGGAATTGATTATGATATAATGTCGGGCGGTACCATTCCGCCAAATCCGGGCGAGTTGGTTCGTTCCGAAAAACTCAAAGAAATGTTTGAAATTCTTCGCCAGCGTTACGACTATATAATTATGGACACAAGTCCGGTCGGGCTGGTTGCCGATGCCTATTCTCTGATGTCGATTTCGGATATAAATTTGTTCGTTGTTCGGCAAAACAAAACCAACAAATCGTTTGTAAAACGAATTTTAGCACAGTTGAAAGCAGATAAAATAACAAAAATTTATTCCATACTCAACGATGCCGAAGTAGATAAAGGTTATTACTACGGCAAAAATGGGAAATACGGCGAATATGGTTCGTCGGGTTATTATTATTTCTCAAAATCCAAACGCCGCGAAGCCGAACAGCGCAAAAAATACTATTCGGACGATGCGATGGTGTGATTTTATAAGAAATGGCTGTTTTTTAAGACAGCCATTTTCTTTTAATCGTTTTGGTCTAAAAAGAAAACCGTTTCGAGCGGTTTTCCGAAAACCCGTGCAATTTTCATCGCCAAAACTGCCGACGGAACGTATTTGTTCGCTTCCATTGCATTGATTGTCTGGCGACTAACGCAAACCTTTTTTGCCAATTCTTCCTGCGTCAAATTGGCGATTGCGCGTTCTACTTTCAAATTATTTTTCATTTTCCAACCTCCTTTTTTGAATTTTTCCAAAGCAAAATATGGAAAATTAAAATAAAGAAAATCAGCGTAGAATACATATTATACACCAAAACTGCCGTAAAATTCCATCCCCAAATAAAAAGAAAACACAATAAAACGATTGTAAAATTTATCAGCACCGCGTATTGAAACGACCTCAATCTCAACGAATTAATAAATTCGTCTTCTGTTTTTTCTTTTGAAAAAGCAATCAACAAACTGCCTACAATAAGCAAAACACTTTTGATAGTGTAAGCAAGATTTACGTTTTGGCTTTGAAAAAACGACCATTCGCCATTGCCTCCGTCGCCGAAAATAACAGGAAAGTTCTTAATACTTAACCATTTAGCATCATCATCAATAAAAATTATACTGATGATACCCAAAACAAATAATGCAATACCCACAAATTTAATTTTGTGTGGAAATAAAAACTGCCTACTCATAACAATAAATTTTTAAAAATTATACATTAAATTAATTGTGGCAAAGGTAAAACAAATTTTCCATATAGACAAATAATTTTTACATTAAGTAAAAATATTTTTACTATTATTTTATAACATATTGATAATCAAAGAGAAAATTTTTAAAATTTTATTTTTACCGCAAAGCACACAAAGTATTTTTTCAATGTTAGAGATTGCGGGTCAAGAGCGTGGCGTTTTGGTATTTGGGCGTATAAAATACGCCCCTACAAATCACAAAACCGCATTAAATACCGGAAACTTTTGAAGAATGCTGTATTTATGGGATTTTCTGCGGCACGGACGATACGTCCGCGCCAGCGATTGAAAAACTTTTACTTAAAATTCACGAAAATCTCATAAAAAAATAACTCTCTTTTCCTACCCCGCCGAAAATTCTAAAACCTCTTGATTTTCAAAATATTTCAGGAATTGGAAAAAATCGTGATTTATGCTGATGCGGTATTGGCGCGAAAAAAGCGATAATTGCTTTCGTGATTGAAGTTGGTCGTAAATTTTTAGATAAAGATTTGTATTTCCTTTATTTTCAGTTATTTGCTGGGTTAATGCGGCGACAAAGTCATCATCAATTTTTTGATAAGGAATTGTGATTGTCAAATTGCGCACGGCATCGGCACGCACGTTTTCGAGCAAATCAATTCGCTGAATTTTCAGTTCCAATTCTTTTGAAGGCGGTTCGTATTTATTTTTCCAACTAAAATCAGCACCTTTTGGCTGCACTTTTGCCGAAATCATAACGTAAGCATCTTTAATCATATAATTGCGAAATTCCGGATAATTTTTCCCAAAAAGTGCCACTTCAAAAGCCCCGTCGTAATCTTCGATGGTAAAAAATCCGCAAGGATTTCCTGTTTTTGTCGTTGCGTGGCGCACGGCAGTAATAATTCCGCCAATTTTCAGTTGCCGATTTGCAATTGCCTGTAAATCATTCAGTTCGGTAGTTTTTGTATTACAAATATATTTTATTTCAAATTCAAAACTGTCCAATGGATGCGCCGAAAGATAAATCCCAATCAGTTCGCGCTCGGCGTTAAGTTTTTTTAACACAGACCATTCTTCCGCACGCGGAATTTCGGGTTTTACAATTTGCACCGCCGCCTCATTGCCGCCAAAAAGCGAAATTTGACTCGACAATTTATCCGTTTGAAATTTATTTCCGTATTTTATCAATGTCTCAATAAAACTTGCTTCATCTGTTTTAGGATTTTTTTCAAAAAGTTGTTCGCGGCGAATATTCAGCCCGTCGAAAGCACCCGAAAGTGCCAAACTTTCGAGAACACGTTTGTTAATAATTGTTAAACTGCATCTTTCTATAAAATCAAAAATTCCGTTAAATTTTCCGTTTTGTTCGCGTTCGGAAATAATCGCAATCGCCGCACCCTCGCCAACGCCTTTAATTCCACCCAAACCAAAACGAATATGTCCTTTTTGCGTAACCGTAAAATTCAAATCCGATTCATTAACATCGGGACTTAAAACATTAATTCCCATTGCTTTACATTCGTCCATAAACTTGGAAATTTCGGTAATATTGTCGCGGTTGCGCGTCAAACTCGCCGCCATATATTCGGCAGGAAAATTCGCTTTCAGATATGCCGTTTGATATGCAAGATACGAATAGCAGGTCGAGTGACTTTTATTAAAACCATATTTTGCAAATTCCGCCCAGTCGTTCCAAATTTTTTCAAGTTTTTCCAACGGACCGTAACCCTTTTTCTGCGCACCTTCCAAAAACGCTTTTTTGAGCGAAGCCATTTTCTTTTTATCTTTTTTTCCCATTGCCTTACGCAATTCGTCGCTTTGCCCGCGCGTAAAATCCGCAATATCACGGCTTAAAAGCATTACCTGTTCCTGATAAACCGTAACGCCGTAAGTTCCTTGCAGGCGTTTTTCCATTAACGGCAAATCGTAAGAAATTGCTTCGCGCCCAAGTTTGCGATTGATAAATTTTGGAATATAATTCATCGGACCGGGTCTGTAAAGGGCATTCATCGCAATCAGGTCTTCAAATTTTGAAGGTTTGAGGTCGCGCAGATATTTTCGCATTCCGTCCGATTCAAACTGAAAAGTGCCAACTGTACGTCCTGTGCTGTAAAGTTTGTAAGTTTTTGGGTCGTCAAACGGAATTGTTTCAATATCCAAATCAATATTTTTTGATTTTTTAATATTTTGTAATGTTTCTTTTATTATTGATAAAGTTTTTAAACCTAAAAAGTCCATTTTTATTAAACCGACATCTTCAATAACCGCACCTTCATATTGAGTTACAAGTGCTTCCTGTCCTGTTTTTGTATCAACGGCGATGCTCACAGGAACAAAATTTGTTAAATCATCGGCAGCGATAATAATTCCGCTGGCGTGAACGCCCGTCTGCCGCACCGTCCCTTCGAGCATTTCGGCAAATTTGAGCGTTGTAACAATGTTCGGGTCGGGCGACGAGAGTTCTGCGCGCATTTCGGGTACAAGTTTAAAAACATTGGTCAAATTAACTTTTGCAGAATTGCCGTCGCAGTCTTCAGGAAACTTGTCCGGGATAAGTTTTGTGAGACGATTTGATTCCGAAAGCGGCAACTTTTGAACGCGCGCCACATCTTTGATTGACGATTTCGTCGCCATCGTTCCGTAAGTAATAATGTGCGCCACACGTTCCTTGCCGTATTTATCGGTAACCCATTGCAAAATTTTATTGCGTCCGTCATCGTCAAAATCAATATCAATATCGGGCAAATTTATTCTATCCGGATTGAGAAAACGCTCGAACAGCAAATCGTATTTAAAAGGGTCGATATTATGTATTTTCAGGCAATATGCCACCACCGAACCCGCCGCCGAACCACGTCCGGGACCGACAAAAACGCCCATTTTCCGCGCCACAGAAATAAAATCCTGAACGATAAGAAAATATCCCGGAAAACCCATTGATTTTATTGTATTTAATTCATAATCAATGCGTTCGCGAATTTCGTCATTCAAATTTTGGTAACGCTCTGCCGCACCTTCGTAAGTCAATTTTTCAAGATAATCCGCCTCTAATTTTATGCGCACAACCTTTTGATAGCCGCCGAGCCGCTCAAAATTTTCATCAAATTCCTCGCGCAACAACTTTTCCGAAAATTTCTGACTGTATTCTTCTTCCGTTGCAAAATCTTCCGGAATTTCAAAAGCAGGCATAATTGGGTCAGAATCAATACTATACAACTCAATTTTATCGGCAACTTCTATCGTATTTTCAAGCACTTTCGGCTGGTCGGCAAAAATTGCCCACATTTCCTGCGGCGTTTTAAGCCATTCCTGCTTTGTGTAACGCATTCGCTTGGGGTCGTCAACATCTTTATTCGTGCTAACGCAAATCAAACGGTCGTGGGCATCGGCGTGTTCTTCCTCTACAAAATGCACATCATTTGTTGCAATAATTTTCGTGTCGGTACGCTGCCCCAATTCGATAATTGCCTTATTTACAATTTGTTGATATTTAAAAACACGAGTGTCGCCGCCTTCTTTGTCGGTTTTGTGGCGTTGTATTTCCAAATAAAAATCATTTCCAAAAATATTTTTAAACCATTTTACAGATTTTTCCGTCTCAAGTATGTTTTCTTCCGAAATTCCAAACAAATCTTCGGCACCGGTTTGAGCAGATTCTTCCTCATCAACATCTTTGGCAAAATTTCCCATTAATTTTTGCGGGATTTCGCCGCCAAGGCACGCTGTGGAAACAATCAGCCCTTCGTGATATTTTTCCAACAATTCCTTGTCAATTCGCGGTTTGTAATAATGCCCATCAACCCAGGCGGCAGAAACTAATTTGCAAAGATTTTGATAGCCCTTTTTATTTTTTGCCAATAAAATTAAATGCCAGCCGCCGCGGTCTTCTTTGTTGGTTTTATCTTTTAAAAGCATTCCACGCCGCGCCACATAACATTCGCAGCCAATTATCGGCTTAAAAAGTTTCGCCTTTTCTTTGTCAATTTCTTCCTGCAAAGATGCAATTTTTTCTTCATCATCAGTTTTTTTTAACTCTTTTTTAATTGTTTTAATCTTTTCGGAAATCGGTTCGTTAAGATTTTTTATATAATTAAAAAATTCTTTAACACCAAACATATTTCCGTGGTCGGTCAGCGCAATGGCATTCATTCCGTTTTTGCGTGACTTTTCAACCAGACCAGCGATTGACGACATTCCATCAAGGATTGAATATGTTGAATGAACGTGAAGATGTATAAAAGGAAATTGCATAATTTTTTTGTAAAGTTCTTAAAATTAAAGGATTATAAATTGTCAAAAAAATAATTTTTTAACAAAAATCGAACTGCTAAATTACGACAAAATTTTTAGAAGAGAAAAAAAAGTTATAAACAATTCGGGAAAAAATCGTTTATTGATTTAATATTTTTGAAAAAAATTTATTATAAATAATTAATTTTTTATTTTTTTTACAACAAAAATACTGACTTCGTACAACGCATAAAGCGGTAATGCAACTACTGTAAGAGTGAAAACATCGCCGGTCGGTGTGATTATTGCAGCCAAAATGAGTAACAAAACTATTGCGTGACGGCGATATCGGCGCATAAAATTCGCATTTATTATTCCCATTTTAGCAAAAAGCCAGCACAGCAATGGCAATTCAAAAATTACCCCAAACCACATACAAAGCATTGTCAGCGTGTCTATGTATGAATTTAACGAAATTAAATTCTCTACCGTTTCACTGACCTGATACGTTCCTAAAAATCTGAATGTCAGCGGAAAAATAAGAAAATAACTTATTAAAACGCCGACAACAAACATCAAATATCCCCAAAAAACTACTTTTATCATCGGACGTTTTTCATTTTTGTATAGCGCAGGCGAAATAAACTTAAAAATTGCAAATAAAACATAAGGCGAGGCAATCAAAATTCCCGCCTCAAATGCTACTTTCAGATGTATGCGAAACTGCTCTGCAAGTCCTGTATTGATTAAAGGAACGGAAAAATCGGGTAAAATTGCAAATTTAGAAAGGAACCGATAAGTTAAAAAATCTGAATTTTGCGGTGCAAGTACAATGTTAAAAAGTGTTTCTTTAAAACTGAAAGCCGCCACCGCAAAAACCAAAACCACAATCACTACCCGCAACAAAACCCAACGCAATTCATCTAAATGTGCCCAAAAATCAAGCGTTTTTTTGCTCATTTTTATCCTTATTTTCGTCGGATTTCGTTTCAATATCTTTGGTAATGTCGTTCATTCCCTGTTTGAAACTGTTAATTCCCTTTCCCAAATTTTTCATTAAATCGGGAATTTTTCGCGCCCCGAAAAGCAGTAGCACAATAAGTGCTATAACTAAAATTTCAGTAAATTTAATATTTCCTAACATTTTATAAATTTTTATTTTTGCAAAATTATGATTTTTTTATTGGAAAATGAAAAAAATATTTACTGTCTTTAAAAAATTCCCTGCAGTTTTTCAGCAAACGACTCGAATGAAAAATGCTTTTGAACGGTTTGAAAGCCGCTTTCTGCAATATTTTGATTAAAAGTTTCGTCGGTTAAAAGTTTTTCGAGATTTTGAACAAATTCCTCGTTTGAATTTGCCACGCAATAATCTTTTTTGTCTGTGAAAAACGCTGAAAATCCGCGCGTTGCGAATTGCGAAAGCGCACAGGCGCGGCGCATTTGCATCGCCTCAACAACTTTAATATTCGTCCCTGCGCCTTGATAAATCGGAACAACAATCACATGCGATTTTTCATATTCTTTTTGTATATCTTCCACAAAACCAACAACTTGCACATTCGGAAAACTTTCCCATTCGGCTTTAAAATCCTTATTTTTATCCATCGCACCGCCAATGCAAAATTCCACATCAGGAATTTTTTCCACCAATTTTGTATAAATATTTTTCAGGAAATAATTGATTCCCAAATAGTTCGGCTCGTACCAAAGTCCGCCGATAAAAAATATTCTCTTTTTTGTTTTAGAAAAATCAATTTTCTCGCAAGTGTTTTCATAAAACGGAATGTTGGGCAAATATGCACCGCCAAATTTTTTCGCTGCATCGAAACTTGGAAATGTAGTTTTTTTAACTTTTTTTATAATATTTTTTTGATGAAAAACAGCAATTTTGGACATTAAAAAGTAACGAATTTTTCCGGAAAAACTTTTTGAATTATCTGACATAATTCGGTAATAATCAGAAGGTAAGTCATCTACATCTATTATATTTTTTTCGGCAAAACTCAATAAATCGTATTCCATTGCCTTTGTAATATATCGCGTAAAAATATAATCATATTGAGTTTTTTTAACTAAATTTTTAATAATTTCTGCCTTATTTTTATTTACAGGAAAAATTTTCTTTTTATTCCAAAAACACAAAACAGGCAGCCATTTACTTAATTTAGAATGACTTACAGAATTTTCAACTTCTTTTTCAAAAACAACCTTCAATGGCAAAGAATCGAAGCCGGCGGCAGAATGAAAAGCCGCAAAATCGACTTGCGCAAACTGCGATAATGCTTTGAGTATCAGAAAAGTACGCTGCTCTGCCCCACCCTTTACCTGCTCAAAAGAATATAAATTCGGCGAAATAAAAAGAATTTTCATACAACTGCAAATAATTTTGCAAAAATAATATTTTTTTGGTGTTATAATAAAATTTTTGTACCTTTGCGCTCGCAAATTTTGTAAAATTTCATATAAATCATTAGTAATTATGTATTTAACTTCTGAAAAGAAAGCGGAAATCTTTGGTAAATACGGTAAAAATAACACTGATACCGGTTCGCCCGAATCGCAGATAGCATTGTTTTCGCACCGTATCAACCATTTGACTGAACATTTGAAGTCGAACAAAAAAGATTATAGCACAGAACGCGCATTGGTAATGCTGGTAGGAAAACGCCGCCGACTGCTTGATTATCTGAAAGATAACCACATCGACCGTTACCGCGCCATCATTAAAGAACTCGGTTTAAGAAAATAAAACGAAATCAATGGCAAATTTAGAGGCGATTTTTCGCCTCTTTTTTTATTTTTTAAATTATTATAAATCAATGAATTATCAATTTCCAAAATTTTTGCGTTTTATTTTTGGCAAAAATATTCTTTGGCAAAAGCCAACAGAGCAAAAATCAATATATTTAACTTTTGACGACGGACCGACACCCGAAGTTACGCCGCAACTGCTTGATTTACTTGATGTTGAAAATGTGCGTGCGACCTTTTTTTGCGTCGGGCAAAATGTTGAACGTTATCCTCAACTTTTTTCTCAAATTTTACAACGCGGGCATTGCGTTGGTAATCATACATTTAACCATTTGCAAGGTTTTCACACCGATTTTAACACTTATATAGATAATGTTAAAAAAGCCGAAGAATTAATAAAAAGTCCGCTTTTTCGTCCGCCGCACGGGCAAATTACTTGTCGTCAAATTCGTGCATTACAAACTGATTTTCAGATAGTTATGTGGGATATTATAACTTATGATTACGATAAGTCAATCGGTTGTGAAAAAATTTTGCAAAACATAAAAAAATATTCAAAAAACGGTTCCATTGTTGTTTTCCACGATTCCGTAAAAGCGCAAAAGAATATGTTCGCCGCCTTGCCCGATGCTATAAAATTCTGGAAATCAGAAAATTACACTTTTGAAATATTATAATGTTTTTTACATTTTTTCAAACGCAAAATTTCTGATTTATTTTGAATTCCACAAAATCACAAAAGGTTTTTCCTTTCGCGCCTTGCATACTTTTTCAGCAAAGCGATTGGAAAAAAAATTTTGTAAAGAACAAAAGTTGTATTTTTGCAACGTAAAATTTTTAAACATAAAAACTTTTTTTGCATTCTAATAAAAAACATTTACCTTTGCAACGTTAAATAACTTTAAAAAAATATTTTTTTTTGCATAAATAAAAAAACTTGTTGTATCTTTGCAGCCGCAAAAAATTAAAACAAAAATTGTATGCTATATAAGGAATATAAAACGAATGTTAAAACTGTGTTAAAAAATGTTAATGGGGGGGGGTAAATTCCACCTATAACCCTTATTTTCAACATATTATATACTTATGGACTTTGTAGAATGCTGTTTTGCAGCAAACTGCAAGGTCTTTTTTTTGTGTGGAATATAGAACAAAAAATTA
>Ga0209629_10000663_pt1 | contig 19494 bp, 16 predicted proteins | sample TergutCu122P5_FD_187286 | JGI IMG/M metagenome (GOLD analysis project Ga0209629, IMG submission 187286) | Cubitermes ugandensis P5 segment gut microbial communities from Kakamega Forest, Kenya - Cu122 P5 (SPAdes) (version 2) | ecosystem: Host-associated > Arthropoda: Insects > Digestive system...
AGTGCATGGAAGATTTTTTCCATCAGCGCTGAAAACGGATGTCATTCCGATTTTTTTTCCAATTAATCCTGGCATTTCAATTATTTATTATACTTTTATTGCTACTTCTACGCCGCTCGGCAATTCTAACTTCATCAAGGCATCGACGGTTTTTGCAGTAGAACTGTAAATATCGATTAACCGTTTATAAGATGATAATTCGAATTGTTCGCGGGATTTTTTATTTACAAATGTGGCGCGGTTCACGGTAAAAATCCGTTTGTGTGTTGGCAAAGGAATCGGACCGCTGACCACTGCGCCGGTTGCTTTTACTGTTTTTACGATTTTTTCGGCTGATTTGTCAACCAGATTGTAATCGTAGGATTTTAATTTAATTCTAATTTTTTGGCTCATGTTTTTTGTTTATTTTTTAATTTTTAGTTTTAAGAAAAGAGCCATATCCTCTCTTAAAACTGTTGTTTTATAGCCCATTTTTTCATAAAAATGTACAAAAACGGGCTGCAAAGTTACAAATAATTTTTGAATGAACAATAAGATATTTAAGAAAAGATTGTGTTTATGGATAAAAAATATGAAAAAAAGGGTATTTTTAAGGTTTTAGAGGCTGGGAAAACAGGAAAGACTAAAAACTCAATGTCCATTTGATGGAAGGGATAATTGGATTAAAATTTGAGACTAATTCCCGCATTGTAGTCAGAGCTGATATACCCTCCTATTCCATACATGGCTCCCACGCCAAAGTTGAGCGAGCTTTTATAATCTTGAGCGCCTGCTGTGAGGATGCCTGTCATCAATATTACTATTAGATACAATAATTTCGTTTTCATACACTTAAACTATATTTAGCAAAATTACTCAATGCACTGAGTAAAATTACTCAATAATTTTTAAATAAACAAAAAGATATTCGGAAAAACTTATATCCATTTCGCAAATAAAAATCCACTGCGCCGCTATGTGGCGTGTTTCTTAAACCATTCACGCGCTTCTCTCATTTCGCGACGGCGTTCTTCGAGGTCGGGAACTTTTTGTACATTTTCCATTTCCAGCATAAAGCGCAACGCTTCCTGTCCTTTTAATACCGGCGTGTCTGCTATTGGGCGTGCCATAATCGTAAGTTTTAATTGTTTTACGCCACAAAGATACTTCTTTTCGGTAAAATTCAATATGTCAAAGAACGTTTTTTACAATAAGATATTTAAGAAAAGATTGCGTTTATGGAAAAAACGGAACTCAGTGGTCATACCCACTGCATCTCAGCGCCTTTACCTCCTGCATCTCGGTGGTCGTATCTCCTGCATCTCGGCGCCCTCGCTAATATAAAAGCGAAGCCGTCGCTAATATAGAAGCGAGAACCACGCTAATATAAAAGCGAAAGCCTCGCTAATATAATAGGGAGACCTTCGCTAATATAATAGGGAGACCATAGAGATACAAGAAGTTCAACCTCTGAGTTCCTCAAGGTACGACCGGCGAGGCGCTCAAGGCAAAGCCTGTAAGTTCCTTACTCTTGCGGGTTCTTTTCTTAAACCGTGCTATCCGGAAGCCCTGCACCATTTTTCTCATGGCTTCCGAAACGTAGAAATGGAGTTTAATTGCCGTCAATTTTCCGGCAATAACTTCTTCCGGCTTAGAACTTCCCTTGCTTTTCATCGTAATCTTGAAATATCCCAAATCGCCTAACTGAACCGTAAATCCCATGCTGAGAAAATGAGTCAGCGATTCCGTAAGATATAGCACAATAAAATGGATTTGTCAAGTTGGATTAAAATTTATTCAAACAGTCTCACCGGATTTATTCCCAAAAACGTCTCGGCGCTCATTCCTCCTTTTCCTATAACGATTGAGCTATGGGGCTTGTATCGTTCCCTGAACGCTGCAAGTCCTTTGTTAGTTGTATCGGTATTACTTTTGACTTCAATAGCAGCTATTTGATTATTTTTTTTGAGAATATAATCAACCTCCCAATCGCCGTCCCGCCAGTAAAAAACTTCATAGTTGCCTGTCAGCGCTCCGCTTACCAAATGCGCTCCTATGGCTGACTCAAAAAAACGTCCCCAGACTTTCGGATTTTGTATTGCTTCCCCAAAAGAATAGTCTAAATAGACATTCCGCAAAGCGCTATTGAAGACTTGAAATTTAGGAATACTTGCCCTCTGTCTTGCCTTATCTATCGAAAACTTTTGAATGCCCGCAAGCAGTCCGCTATCTTTCAATATATTCAAATAGCCCGATAGCGTCGTGGTATTCCCTGCATCCTGCAATGAGCCTACCATTTTTGTCAACGAAACTATTTGCCCAGAATAGAATGCGCCTAATTCAAACGTTTGTCTCAACAGAGCCGGTTTACTAATAGCCATGTCAAAAAGAATATCTTTATTTATTGTTGCATCTATTATCGAATCTTTGACATAGTTATTCCACCGGTCAGGCTCTTTTATCAGCGACATTGCTCCCGGGTATCCGCCGTAATAAATATATTCATCGAGCGACAATCCGAAAGCCTCGTGCATCTCGGCATACGTCCAGTGCGTCATTTTGATGGTTTCAAAACGTCCCGCAAGCGAATCGGCAAGTCCTTTCTGCAACAATACGCGGGATGAGCCAAGCAAGATTACTTTGAGATTTATATCATGAAAAGTATCGTCGTCCCACTCTTTTTTTACTACCTCGCTCCAATCTTTGAGTTTTTGAATCTCGTCGATAACCATAATCAACTCTTTGGCGCCTTCGAGTTTCATTTGAGTCCTTGCCGTTGACCAGCAGTCGCTAATCCATGAATTTTGAGTTGCAGGAACATTATCTGCGGAAAATATCAGGTGGGGAATTTCATTACTTAACGATTGTATGGCTTGCTTTACAACCGTTGTTTTACCAACCTGGCGCGGACCCATCACTACCTGCATAAATTTTCGCGGTTCGAGGAGTCTGTCAACAATTATCTGATATTGAGATATTTTATACATTTCTTAAACGTATTGAGTAAAATTACTCAATGCACTGAGCAAAATTACTCAATGCACTGAGCAAAATTACTCAATAATTTTTAAATCAACAATAAGATATTTAAGAAAAGATTGTATCCCATTTCCATACATGGCTCCTACGCCAAAGTTGAGAGCGTTTTTATAATCTTGCGCGCCTGCTGTGAGGACGCTTGCCATCAATATTACTATGATGTATAATTTTTTCATTATTCCACAATCGTAGTCCAGCCGTATTTATCTTCCTCTATACCATATTGAATGGCTCTCAATTTATTATACAGTTTTTCGCTGATGCGACCGGGTTCTCCGTCTTTTGAAAACAGGTACGACTTGTTTTCATCCAAGTCGTCAACACGGGAAATCGGACTGATTACGGCAGCCGTACCTACCTGTCCGGCTTCTTCAAGCGTTGATAATTCATCAATCGGGATTTGACGGCGTTCTACTTTCATACCGATTTCTTCAGCCAAAGTCATCAAACTTTTGTTGGTGATTGAAGGAAGGATCGAATCTGATTTCGGCGTAATGTAGGTATTATTTTTTATCCCGAAAAAATTAGCGGGACCGCATTCGTCAATGTATTTTTTTTCTTTGGAATCGAGATATAAAACGGCAGAATAACCTTTCTCATGCGCTATATTACCTGCAACCAAACTTGCAGCATAATTTCCGCCTACTTTGAAAGTGCCTGTGCCATGCGGCGCCGCCCGATCGTATCCTCTTAATATTACGACAGGAGTCGGTTTAAATCCTCCCTTAAAATAGGGACCTACCGGAGTTACGAATACCATGAAAAGATATTCCGTTGCCGGTTTTACGCCGACTTGTGCAGAAGTGCCTATTAGCAGAGGGCGGATATACAAAGAAGCTCCGCTTTCATAAGGCGGGACGAATCGCAGGTTTCTTTTTACTCCTTCCACGACAGCTTTTTCAAACAGATCAACAGGAACTTCAGCCATCATAATTCCCCTTGCAGAATCTTGCATGCGCAAAGCATTTTCACGCATGCGGAATATTCTCACTTTTCCGTCTTTTCCTTTGAATGCTTTCAATCCCTCGAACGATTCTTGCCCATAGTGCAAGCATGTAGCAGCGATATGCATATTGATTTGTACCGAATCGGTAACTTCCAAATCGCTCCATTTTCCATCTTTGTAATACGAACGAAGGTTGTAATCCGTCTTCAAATAGCCGAAACTTAAATCAGCCCAATTGATATTTTCCATAAATACTTTAATTTTAGCCGACAAAGGTAATGAACTTTTCTTATTTTTTTTATAATTGCTGATAATATTTTTGACTTGTTGTGTTATTTAACTGCAATGACGACATAACAGGATTAACTTAACCATTATGGCTTTACATCGGCTGATTTGCCGGTCAATGTAGAGGCATACAAATTCTTGTCGGAAAGAATTTTTGTCGCTTTATTTAAAACGTTATCATCCCGTAAAGAATAGATAATTTCTCCTTTGGCATAATAATAATGCTGCATAATCTGCTTGGCTAATATATTGGACAGTTCGGATTTGTGATATTCCAAATCCCTGTTCAAGTCGGGCTTCAATTTATTTTCCAAAGCGGTAAATTCTTCGGAAGCCGAAGAAAGATAACCCTCAAAACCCATGATTTCTTTCAGATTTTTCAATGCATCCTCACTTTGCCGGTCATAAGTGAAATTCTTTGATTGAACAAACGTCTTGAATGTATCGTAAATATCATCCGACAAAACAAATTGCTCGGGAGGAGCTATTTTTGGATGCTTAGTCCGCCATTCGGTGGCAAAATCAAAGAACAAATTATCTCTGTCCAAATAATATGCGATGGTAGAAGTCCTTTTTTCATCCACAACAAAATCGGGTGTGATTCCGCCGCCGTCTCGCACCGGACGACCTTTGGAAGTATGAAAGACAGAGGTCAGACTATCCGGAACATACGAAGCTATTCCTTCTTCATTCCGGTGAGAGTAATCGATTGCCTGAATATTCCGCCCGCTGGGAATATAGTATTTGGCTGTAGTTACTTTCAATTCTCCGTTGTAAGGCAAAGGACGCGGCGATTGCACCAAGCCTTTTCCAAAAGTCCGGGTTCCGATAATTACCGCCCTGTCTAAATCCTGAAGCGTTCCTGCTAAGATTTCGGAAGCGGAAGCAGAGGATTGGTTTACTAATACCGCTAAGGGTATATCCGGCGCAATCGGCTGTTGAGTAGAGCGATAAGTCCTGTCTAACTGATGGAATTTCCCTTTCATCGTTAATAACAATTCACCTTTCGGAAGAAAATAATTCAATATTTCAAGACAATTTTCCACCACGCCGCCGCCATTATCCCTCACATCAATAATCAGCGATTCGATTCCTTTATTTGTCTTCAAATCGTCTAATGCAGCTTTTACGCTTTCGGCCGAATGGGTTGTAAATTCCGAAAGATAAATATAACCTGTGTTCCCCGGTAATACGCCATAGTATGTTACCGGATTAATTTGTAGTTGCTTACGCTCAATGACGATTTCTCTCGGTTTGTTTTCTCCGGGGCGCAAAAACTTAATCTTTACTTTCGTATTTGCAGGTCCTTTCAAATGAGAACTGGCAAAATCAGCATCTTTCCCATCTAAACTTATATCATCAATTGCCAGCAATACATCGCCTGCTTGAAGTCCCGCAAGAGCAGCCGGCATTCCTTCGTAGGGGTCTTCAATGATTATCTTTCCATTTCCGGAACCAATTATTGAGCCGATTCCTCCATACTCGCCGGTGGTTTGTTCCACGAACTTTGAGGTTTCTTCTTCCGAAAAATATACGGTATAAGGGTCTAAACGCCGCAACATAAATGCAATATTGTCTTGAACCGTTTTCTTTACGTCGATGGAATCAACATAAAACATATTCAATTCTTTAAATAAGGCATTGTAAATATCCAAATATTTGGCAATATCAAAATGTGTTTGCTCCGAAAGTTGCGCTTGAGCGTTAAAGGAAATGAACGTACCGGTTACGATTAATCCCGTAGTTTTTAATATGCGATTAAATAGTTTATTCATATCGATTTATATATAAAAGCGAATAATATTTCCTATCAATAATGATGCTCGGATTCCAAAATTTCCATCGCTTTTTTCCTGATCTCAGTCCAAGTTTCTTCCGGCAGTTTTGTACCTATCACTTGAATAATATAATAAGAAAGCAATGTTCCTATTTTAGCGCATTTTTCGGGAGTTGCATTGTGGCTCATTCCGTAAAAAAAGCCGGCGGCATAATAATCTCCGGCAGCGGTAGTGTCTAAGGGTTTAATTTCTTTATAAGCAGGAACATGAACAAATAAATCCCGCTGTTTTACCCAAGAGCCTTTGGCTCCGCCTTTCATAACAACCATCGGCGTTTTTTCAGCCATTTCGTGAATGGCTATTTCAGAATGTTTTCCGGTCAGCGCCACTACTTCTTCTTCATTGGCAAATACAATATCCGCATAATTATCAACCAGACTTTGAATAAATTCCTTATCGGAAGCTACCACATTAAAACTTGCCAAATCCAGAATAACAGTCATTTGCAGCGATTTTGCCATTGCCAAAGCCGTTTCAATCAGTTCATGATTTTGCACCAAATATCCTTCGATATATAAATGCGTATATTGTTTGAATACATCCTGAGATAAATCCGTTTTCTGCATATCGGCGGCAGCGCCCAAATAAGTACAAAATGTACGTTCTCCATCGGGCGTAATCAACGTAATTGCCGTTCCGGAAAACGTATTTTCATGAATTAAATGCAGTTCTATACCCAAACCTGTCATTTCTTTTACGTAAAAATTGCCGTATTCGTCATTACCCGCTTTCCCCATAAAGCCGACAGAATCGCCCAATTGTTTCAGAGCCAAAGTCGTATTACTAACTGAGCCGCCTGTTGTCTGTGTAACCGTAAAATCTTTGATTTTCTCAAAAATCATTTGTCGTTTCTCGGCATCAATCAGATTCATACTTCCTTTTGCCACATCCAATTCGCTTAACAATTTTTCATCCGGCAGTTTAATTAAAATGTCCACCAGCGCATTTCCTATTCCAAGAATTTTCATTGATTGTATCTAAAATTTTCTGCAAAGATATTGTATATTTAGAAAATTACCATTACTTTTGCAGCGCTTTTTGTAATTATGAATTAAGAATTAAAACTTTCTATAATTCATAACTAAGAAATATTCTTCCTTAGCTCAGTCGGTTAGAGCATCTGACTGTTAATCAGAGGGTCCTTGGTTCAAGTCCAAGAGGGAGAGCAAACAAAAGAATTAAATTTTTAAAAGTTGATATTAAGGAAATTCTTCCTTAGCTCAGTCGGTTAGAGCATCTGACTGTTAATCAGAGGGTCCTTGGTTCAAGTCCAAGAGGGAGAGCGAGAAGCAGTAGCAAGTGATTTGTCGCTGCTTTTTGTTTTCCCCGACAAAAGTTACTTCCGTCACATTGCCGAGCCCTTTCCTCATCACCTCTCCTGTCTCCTTCAACACCCTGATTATTTTCTGATAATGCTGTATTGAGAACTATTGAACCGGATAATTCGGACTATACAGCAATGAATTTTCACGCATTACTAATTTTCCGTCTTTCACAAAACCTTCGCCTCGTTCGCTCAGATGGGCGATCATTTCATTCCGCATCGCCTCTAACTGATTTTTATAAGCAGGGACGGTGACGCAATTTTTCAATTCATGCGGGTCACGGACTAAATCAAACAGTTGTTCTTCGCCCGAATGAAAGAACCGGATATATTTAACTTTTCCATCGGTCAGTGCGCACCAGTAGTTTTCACGGGCATAACACTCGGCATGCTCCAGATCGATGTATTTCCGCCACGGCGCATTATCGGAAACGGCTAACGGTAATAACGACCGCCCGTCCATATCGTCGGGTACGGTCGAACCGGCTATGTCGAGGAATGTGGGCAGGAAGTCGCGCAGTTCGACCGGCGCATCTGTCTTTTTCTTTACCTGCCGGCTGCCAATCACGTTTTTGGGCCATTTGACAATATAAGGCACCTTGGCAGAACCTTCATAGCTATATGTTTTGCGCCAGTGGTAATGGTCGCCGAGCATATCGCCATGATCAGCAGTAAAGCAAATCAAGGCGTTATCATACATTCCTTTTTTCTTGAGCGTTTGGATGATTTCGCCAATTTGGTCGTCGATAAATGTGATATTTGCATAATAATGCCTGCGTGAATTGATAGCATATTCATCGCCGAAATTGGCAAAGGCGGCATTCGGATCGGCGGTTGCAGGATCAAGCCTTTCGCTGTATTTCCCGCACCAATCGCCAACAACAGGAGCAGGAATTTCCACATCTTTATACTTGTCTAAATAACGTTGAGGGGGATCATACGGACTGTGCGGGCGGGCAAACGACACTTTCAGAAAAAGCGGCCGTTCGTCTTCGTAATTACGAATCAATTCGCAGGCGGTTTGCCCCGTCCATGCAGTCGGATGTAATTTCTCGTCTAACTGATACGTGCCGGCGCGATGCTCGTTCCACCCGATTCCTGTCAGATCGGGATTTTTTCCCGGAGCAGTGAGTTGAAACCATTCACGATAATCGCTTATAAAATCCGGAGTTTCCACCCGTCCGCTTTCGTCCACCAATGTTACATGAAAGCCATGAAGAGATTTTTGCGGATACCAGTGCATTTTACCGATGCCAAAAGTATAATAGCCCAAATCCCGCATCATTCGGGGCATTTCATACTTATATTCCGCCGCTACCCTGCCGTAGCCCAACATGCCGTGATGCCAGGGCGACAAGCCGGTAAGCAGTCCTGAGCGTGCAGGCGTACTGCTGGGAGTGGAAGAATATCCATTCACAAAAAGCGTTCCATCATTGGCTAAGCGGTCGATGTTCGGCGTCATCACCGATGAATTTCCCATACAGCCTAAACTGTCGCCCCGATGTTGATCGGTCATGATGAAAATAATATGAGGCTGTTTGGGTTGCTTGCCCTGACGGGAAACCTGAATTTCTTTCTTTTCAGCAACCGGTTGCGCCTGAATATATGGATAACTGCTAAGTCCAACCCCAGCAATAACTGAATTTTTGATAAATTCCCTGCGTTTCATATTTACAGTTCTAATACTTTTCCCAACCCGGATTTTGAGTCAACTCGGAATTAATATTCAGATCATATTTTGGCAGGGGAAACAGATAATAAGCATCGTCCCAGCCTTTGCCTGCTACGGACGGATCATCAAAGCGTCTGACATATCCTGATGTTCCGGTTGCAGGGGTAAAGTTCTTGTTTACTAACGGTAAATTATTGAACACTGCCGGCGTCACAGTTGTAAGGTTACCGTTTGCATCGAGATTTTTGTAATATTGCTTGTCGATCTTTACACCAAGAATGGGACGGTTCATATACCAGGGTCCTTTCTTCCAGCGGCGAACGTCTGCCCAGCCATATCCCAGACCCATCAATTCGACTATCCGTTCACGGCGGATTTCCCACAATACGGGATCGACGGAAGTATCCCTGCCGGGAGTAACCTTATCGTTCGGATTGGAAGGATCGGTCGATGCGTTGATATTGGCAACAATCATGTCGGGCATGTTTACTGTGGTGCGGCGGCGTAGTTTGTTGATGGTCTTGTCGGCATACGCCTGATCAAATTTTCCCAATTCGTAAGCGGCTTCCGCTGCGTTCAGCAAAACCTCTTCAATGAAGAAAATGGGCTTACCTGAATTCATTACTCCTTGCGGATTACTGGCAACCGGAGTGGGGACGTCCAACAAGTTGTAGTGACGCCAGCAGATATACCCTGTTCGGGAACGGAACTGCTGTGCGGGAGTTCCCGGAAAATTGGGTATCGACCAGATCATTGCCGTTCCTTGAAACTGCCATGCAGGCAATCGTTTTGTCAGATTGGGAAGGGTCGCTTCCAACCATTTTACAAATTCCAACTTGTCTAATCCTGGTCTGTCATAATTGGCGCCTGTGTTATATAAGCGAGGCGTCTGTATTGTGAATTCGGGTTTCAATTGATCAGCGAAGTTTGCATATCGAAAATCCTGGCTGTAAGGCGGCGCAACGGTCATCAACAGACGCGGATCACGGTCGTGAAATTCGTCGTACATATCCAGGTCAGGACGACCGGCGTTAGCTGCATTAGTCACCGGTAAACCGTTGCTTTTTACTAAATACAAATCCGTGGTAAAGCGGTGCATGGCAAACGGGGTGGAGGTGGAGCGTTCGTAGCGTCCAAACTGGTTTCCAAGTTCCAAATTCGAAGAGAATTGCTTGTACAATATGGTTCCGGGACGTGCACCTAAATTCAGATTTGCCACTAATCCGTCATAATTATTATCCACTGTGGGATAGGTGTTCATCAATGCTTCGGATACTCTGGCACATTCCTCCAAATATTTAGTCTCGTCTCCAAGACCATGATATTTTCGCCAAGTTCCTTCGAATAAGCAAAAACGCGACATCAATGCCTGCACGCAAGCTCTGTTGATCGTATTGGTACCTGCGCCTTCACCATCTTTTCTGATGTTTTTTTCGGCATATTGCAGTCGCGCCAAAATGCTGTCGGCAACTACTTTTCGTGGCGTGCGCGGTCCATAGATGATCTGGTCGTCCGAACCATCGTCTTTCAAAACATGGTCAACCCATGTCACATCGCCAAAACGGGAGATAAGTTCGGCATAGTTATAACAGAAAAAGAAATAACAGACCGAACGCCAGTGCGCTTTTTCTTCATCAGTCATTTCACTGCCGTCGATATTTCGCAACATAATGTTGACTGTACGGATATAGCTGAAATCCCATCCTCCCCCATTTCTGACGGTAGGAACTGTTAACTGTTGCATTCGGATGCCGGTATCCGTATTGTCATCAATGGCAAATGTCAGGTAACCAGCCATTACATCGCCGTTATTTTCACTAAATGCTTTGCCGCCAATACCCTGTTCACTCCATGTTTGCACATAGAGATTGCTCGTGAAACAGTCATAAAACCGCCAACTGTAGGTTACAAAGTTTTTATAGTTTTTGAATCCCGCTTCGCTTTGCGCTGTCACAGGCTTTTTTTCCAGATAACCGTCATTGCATGCCGATAGAGCCAATAATGCAACAAAACAGATTTTAATATATTTTTTCATACTGAATATTTTATTTTTATTGAGTTAAAAGGTAATATTAACGCCACACGAATAAACGGCATAGAAAGGATATCCCCAACTGATTCGTTCGGGATCTACGCCTTTAGGCAAATGGCTGAAAGTAAGCGCATTTTCTGCCGAGAAGAAGATTCTCGCATTGCTTAACGTCACCGCTTGCACCCACTTACGCGGAAGCGTGTAACTCAGCGTAATGTTTTTCGCTCTCAGGTACGATGCATCTAACAGATAGCGGTCACTGACGCGCCTGTTCGATGAATTTATAGGACCCGGTTGACCATAGAGGCGGGGTAAATATGCATCGGGGTTCAATAAGGTGTAGTCGCCATTGGCGGCGTCCTTCACTTGCACATAATTTCCAACCTGATACATGTACATCGTACCGGTGGGGTCATTCTCCGTATTTGTTCCCACGAGAGGGAATATAATATTACCACCCAGCCATACGTCCCGTTTGCCTACGCCCTGCAGAAATACCGACAAATCGAAACCTTTGTAATTAACGCTTGCCGTAGCGCCAAACTGATAACGAGGCGTACTGTTTCCAATAATCTTACGGTCGCCGGGATTATCCACAGTACCAGCTCCCTCATAAATTTCATTTGTGCTGTTTTCATCATCACGGAGGTTCTTAAACATGATGTCGCCCGGACGAGGAGAATAGCCTCTGAGAGAAGTAACGCCTTCTTTCAATTTCCATGTTGACCCTACAGTTGCGGGGTCAAAGTCATCAACGGTGTAGAACCGGTCAAACACATAGCCCCAAATTTCGCCGAACTCATACCCCACATAATATTGACCGATGTTTTTTAAATCGTTGTTGTACTTAGTGATGTGACTACGATAGTCTGACAGATTAACGCCAACAGAATATCCCCAGTTACCTATATGGTCACGCCAGTTGATAGCAAGTTCGATACCTTTTGTCCTCAAATCGGCAACATTTTGTGCCGGTGCACTCGCGCCAACCACTGAAGGAAACTCATCCATGGGTCCGAGCATGTTTTTTGTATCCCGTTGGTACCAATTGAACGTAGTTTGTAAACGATTGTTAAACATCGAAATATCCGTACCAAGGTCGAGAGTAGCCGCTCGTTCCCATGTAAAGTTAGAACGAACCATTGCCGGTGCATTCAGGGTAGTAGGTCGTTTGCCTCCGTTAATCCAGTTGGATTGAAGCGTAACGCTCATTGTTGGTAAAAACAGATAATTGTTAATTGACTGATTGCCAATTTCGCCCCACGACCCACGGATTTTAAACTCATTCAACCAACCTTTTGCCCATTTCATAAAGTCTTCGCGGGCTACTTGCCAGCCTGCCGAAAACGACGGGAAAAAACCGAAACGATAGTCTTTCGGGAATCTTGACGATCCGTCGTAACGTCCGTTCACTTCCAACAGGTATTTTTCGACATAATTGTAGTTGAACCGGAAAAAGCCACTTCGTATCGCATAATCGGTATAATCGTCGCCGGCAAGGATTTCCCCCTCTGAACCGGTAATAGAAGGAAGATCGGGATTGATCGCCTCTTTACGGCTCGCCCACAACGCTTCGTAATAACGTTGTTCTTGAGAATAACCGACCATAAGTTTGAAATTATGTTTTTCAGCCAATGTTAACAAATAGGTGCCGTAAGCGTTAAGCACGTTATATCTTGAAGTGCTCTTGTCCTTCTGGTATTTGGGATCGGAATTTTCCGAATACCGCGCATTATCGTTCAACATTTCAAGCGGGTTGGAATACCATCTTCTATCATATACATTTTCATCGTAGTTATATTCCAATATACCTTCAAATCCCTTAAAAGGGGTAATATTGGTACGCAAAAAAATGCTTGGGGCTTCATTCCGCGAAATGCGTGGTTCCCCGTAAAGAAGGTAATTAAGCGGCGCCGTTGTTAGATATTTTGGTCCGTTGAGATTGTTTGCCATTGCCCAACTGTCGGCTCCGGGCTTAAAATTTTGATATGTATTGGCTTCGAAGATTTTAGGCCAGTCATCGGTATTCATTTCTGAACGGATCCCCTGCGCATAGCGGATATCAAATGATTGATTCAACCACTTGGTTACATCGGCGCTCACAAACGATGCTACTGTAAACCTTTGGTATTTGTCCTTACTGGTTTTCAGTGGACCATCGTGATTTAAATAGCCCAGCGACAAGCGGTATGTTATTTTTTCGCCACCACCGGATGCTGATACGTTGTGCATTTGTTGAAATCCAAAACGATCAAAAATTTCATTCTGAGCATTGTTGGATTTCAGATAAAAATATTTATCCGCGCCAACTTTTCCTGCTCCCGGCACATACAACCCCCATCGTTCATTAAAGTATTCGCCGTTTTGAGCGGCTTTTGCAGCAAAAGCGGCAGGATCTTCCTGATACTCATTGATGTAGTTTAACCATGCATCATATCGTTGACCGTCGGAATACCAACTGCCGCCGGGCTGCCATTCGTTGAAAGCGCTCACAAGATCTTTCACATCGGCAGGTTCGAGACGGTTGGTTACCTTTTCAAAAGCAAAATTGCTACTGTACCGGAGCGCCATCTTCGCATTTTTTTTCGCTTTTTTGGTGGTAATCAAAATCACTCCATAAGCGGCACGCGCTCCGTATATCGCAGCTGAAGCGGCGTCTTTCAATACCGTAATCGTTTCGATATCTTCAGGATTGAGCATGTCGATCTGACCTTCTACGTTATCAATTAAAATCAGCGGACCCGGCGAGCCATTAATAGAAGTTATACCGCGTATATTGAACGTATTGCTTGCTCCGGGCGATGCTGCGCCTGTGATCTGCAAGCCCGGTACAGTACCCTGCAATGCCGCGCCAACACTGGCTACAGGGCGATCACCCAACACCTTATCCATGTTGACTACCGATACTGCTCCCGTGAGATTCTCTTTTTTCTGCGTACCATAACCCACCACTACTACTTCTTTGAGGTTCTGTACATTTTCTTTTAGTTGTACATTGATAGCCGTTTGGTTACCTACTGTAACCGCATTCGTTACATACCCCATATACGAAAATTCCAATACTGCATTTTTATCCGGAACGGAGATGGAATATTTACCGTCCACATCCGTAATTTTTCCGGTAGAGCTGCCTTTTATCACAACGTTTACTCCGGGCAGGACTTCGCCGTTGACGTCTGTTACCGTGCCGGAAATTGCGTTTCCTTTTTGCTCCGTTTTCACAGGCGTAATAACCACAACGTTGTTCTCAAGAATTTTGTATGTAACCGTGCTTGCTTGAAATAGTTTCGACAGCAATTCGGTTACGTCGTTCGATTCCATGTCAATGTTGACTGTTTTATAAATATCGGCGAAGTCGTCGCTAAAGAAAAAGCGATAACCCGTCTTATTTTCCACTTCCTTCAGTACGTCGCGTACAATTGCATTCTGCATTTTTATCCGGAAAGTTTTGTTTTGTCCATAAACAGGCATTGCTATTATGCTAAACAACATTAAAAACAATAAAGTTGACTTAAACTTTATTTCAAATTTGAAAGGATGTTGTTGCCCTTTTAGAAAAAAAGATTTGTGCTTTAAGAAAAATGACATACTTTTGTTAATTAATATTTCAAAAATAATTGATTATATTTTTGAAAATGGATGATTAATTTGGTGAGAGCCGCTTAGTTGGATGACTTCTCACCGGTTAGGATTCTCTGTGGGATCAAGGTCGCTCAACCCTGATCCCTTTTTGTTTTTTTCATCTGATTTATTTCATAGGCGTCTTTTTATATTAAGTTTTATATCGAATCTTTCACGGACTGTTTCCAAGCTTTTTCGTATTGCTTTTTCAACTCGTTATCCATGGTTAAAGTGATTATTCCTTTATCTATGGTATATTTTAAAGGGATACTGTAGCGGAACACATCAAACATTTGTTCCACCGTTTCGCGTTCAATCTTTCCCGTAAAACGGTATTTCTTTAATTCTTCGGATTCAAACCTGATTTCGACATTGTACCTTCGCTCAAGCAGAACGGCAAGTTGTCCGAATTTTTCATTATCGATCACCCAGCGGTTTTTCATCCATGAGGTCAAGGTTTCTGTTTCGTTTGGACTGATAGATTTAGAAAGCAATCCTTGCGGAAAATTCTGTTTTCCGGATGGTGGAAGGGACGAATGATCTGCTTCCTTTTTTGCAGCTGTATTTTCATTTGCCGATTGACGTTTGTAGCTGACGGATTGATCGGGGTTCATCCGTATTTTAAATGCTTTTCCATCGTTTGCCGTACCTTCAATAAAAACAATTCCTTTCATTAAAGTAGTTGTGATTTGTTCTTCTTCGGGATAGGCTTTGACATTGAAAATCGTTCCGGTTGCTTTTATGGTGAGACCGCCGGCTTCCACGATAAAAGGTTTTTCAGGATTGGTTACTACCTCGAAGTAAGCTTCACCCGAAAGTTCAAGCCTGCGTTCCTGAAGATAGTACCCCGGCAGAATCTTTACCTTACTGCCAGAGTTCAGCCATACTTTTGATCCGTCGGGTAAGGTAGCGTATGCCCTTGATCCGTAATGCGCCTCGTAGGTCATTCCTGAGAGATTCGATTCCAATTGTCTTGTTGTGAAATAGCGGGTAACAAAATAGGTTCCAACAATCAAAAATGCAATTGCGGCAGCGTACTTGAATAGATTTATCCAAAAAACGTTTTTTTGCGCTTTCGCCGGTTGCAGTTGCCTAAAGATTTGCTTCAATGCCTGTTTTTCGCGTTCCGGTTCCAAACGACCGCATTGCGCACTGCTCATCCATGCACGGTACATTTGTTCGTAATACATCCGGTTATCGTCATTCGACTCTATCCACGTCAAAAGTTGTTTTTCTTCTTCAGGAGTTGTTCCTCCGGAAAGAAAGCCCGTTATCAATTCATCAATAGATGTTTTATTCAATTCAAACATTATAATTACGGAATTTTAATCTCTTTAGTTATATAGACGTTTATTTTTATGATTTGGACTACAAGAAATTATTTTTATGTACATTTGTATTCGACTAAAATATAAAAATACCGTATGAAAGATAAGCAACAACTGATACAGGGTATTTTGTCAAAAGATAAAAGCGCTTTTGATACGCTGTTCAAATCTTATTACGGCAAGTTGGTATTTATTGCAAATAGTATATTGTACGACAAACAATTGTCCGAAGAAGCCGTACAGGATGTATTTGTTAAATTATGGAAAACGGCTCCGAATCTCACATTTGAAACTTCACTCGGAGCGTATCTGACAAAAATGACTCACAATCGCTGCATCGATTATCTGAGAGCAAACGAACGGCGAATCAAGACGGTATCGATCGAAGACAGGGAAATACAGGCAAAACTGCATGAATTGGGAAATTTGTCTTTTGAGGATGAATTGTTTTCCGATTCTTTGGAAATTGCTCTGAAACAAACAATGGAGCGATTACCGCCTCAATGCAAACAGATTTTTATCCTGAACCGTTTCGATGGATATTCGCCAAAGGAAATTTCCGAGCAATTACAAATCTCAGTCAGTACTGTTAAAACGCAGATTACGCGAGCGTTGCAAAAATTAAGGGATGCTTTATCCCGCTATCAGTATAGAGATGAGTAATATTTTACTTTATCTTTTCCAGTTCCAAATTCAACTTCAAAACATTGACTCTTGTGCATCCGAAAATGCCGTATTGAGGCGTTTCCGTCAGTTTATCAACTAAATCGTTCAGGCGCTTTTTTTGTACATCCGAAAAGTTTCGAGCAGCAGCTATTCGATTGATTTGCATCTTTGCCGCTTCGGGCGAAATCTGAGGGTCTAATCCGCTCGCCGAGGCAAACAGCATTTCCGAAGGAATTGCAGCATTATTCGTAAGATTGTTTTCTTCGATAAATTTTTGTTTGCGAGCTTGAACAAGTTCGGCTAACTTTTTATTTGTCAATCCGAGATTCGTCGCACCGGAAGGCAATGTATTGTAGCCGGTTGCCGAAGGACGTGAATGAAAATAAGCGGCAGAATCGGTTTTCTGTCCGATGAGTTCGCTTCCGCGTAAAGTTCCGTTCAATTCAACCAACGAACCGTTTGCTTTGTGCGAAAATGCCAATTGGGCAATCCCTGTCATAATCAGGGGATAACAGACGCCTAAAAGAATAGTCATTATTCCCAGCATTCGTAAAGATATGATCATTTGCTTTGCCATATTTTTAAAATAATTGTATCAATAAATCAATAATTTTAATCCCGATAAACGGAGTGATGATGCCTCCCAAGCCGTAAATGAACAAATTGCGAAGCAATGATTTAGAGGGAGATTCCGCACGGTATTTCACGCCTTTCAAAGCCAGCGGAATCAAGAAAACTATAATCAGCGCATTGAAAATAATGGCGCTCAGTATGGCGCTTTGCGGAGAAGCCAAGCCCATGATATTTAAAGCGGATAGCGCGCCTTTACCCGAAACCATATAAAGCGTTGCAGCTATTGCGGGAATGATGGCAAAATATTTGGCGACATCGTTGGCAATACTGAATGTGGTCAGCGCTCCGCGCGTCATCAGCAGTTGTTTGCCGACTTCGACCACTTCAATCAGTTTGGTCGGATTACTGTCCAAATCGACCATATTTCCGGCTTCGCGGGCAGCTTGCGTTCCGCTGCTCATAGCAATACCAACATCCGACTGAGCCAGAGCGGGGGCATCGTTTGTGCCGTCGCCAATCATTCCGACCAATCGTCCGCTTGCCTGCTCATCTCTTATTTTTTTCAGTTTGTCTTCGGGCTTTGCTTCGGCAAGGAAATCGTCCACTCCCGCTTCTGCTGCAATAGCTGCGGCAGTCAGAGGATTATCGCCTGTTATCATTACCGTTTTTATACCCATTTTGCGCAGTTGAGCAAAACGTTCTTTGATTCCGCCTTTTACAATATCTTTCAAGTGGATGATACCCAGAACTTTATTATCTCTTGCAACAATCAAAGGCGTTGCGCCCTGTTGAGCCAACTCGTTTGCTTTTTCTTCTGCATTTTCAGGGAAAAAGCCGTTGTTGTTGAGTACAAAAGCGCGTATGGCTTCTGCCGATCCTTTACGTATCTGTTGTATTTTTCCGTTAACGGTTATGTCCACGCCGCTCATACGCGTCTGTGCGGTAAACGGGATAAATGTAGCTTCCATTTCTTTCAAATCTCGTCCGCGGATATTAAACTTTTCTTTCGCCAGAATGACAACAGACCGTCCTTCGGGAGTTTCATCGCTCAAAGAAGAAAGTTGTGCCGCATCGGCAATTTCCTGAACACTGACACCGTCGGCGGGAATAAAATCAGTTGCCATACGGTTTCCCAATGTGATTGTTCCTGTCTTATCCAACAAAAGCACATCCACGTCTCCTGCGGCTTCAATCGCCCTGCCGCTCATAGCAATCACGTTTCGTTTCATTAATCTGTCCATTCCGCTGATGCCGATAGCGCTTAACAGTCCTCCGATAGTTGTCGGGATGAGGCATACAAAAAGAGCAATCAGCACAGGCAAACTTAAATTATCCGACGAAGGCAATCCGGAAGCTTTCAAGCTGTATCCGAAAAAAGCGGGAAGGGTAAGTACCGCCAGGAAAAAGACAACGGTTAGTCCTATCAGCAATATATTCAGAGCAATTTCGTTTGGCGTTTTTTGCCGTTTGGCGCCTTCGACCAAAGAAATCATACGGTCGATAAAAGTATCGCCGGCGTCGGAAGTTATTTTTACGACTATTCGGTCGCTCAATACTTTGGTGCCGCCCGTAACAGCATTTCTGTCGCCGCCGCTTTCACGTATGACAGGAGCGGATTCGCCCGTAATCGCCGATTCATCTACGGTAGCAATTCCTTCTATCACTTCTCCGTCGGACGGAATAATGTCGCCGGCTTCACAGACTACTATGTCGTCTTTTTTCAAACTTTCGGCTGGAACAATTTCTTCCCGGTCGTTTTTTAACAGTCGCGCTTTGGTTTGCGAACGGTTGGCTTTCAAGCTTTCGGTTTGGGCTTTGCCTCTGCCTTCGGCTATAGCTTCCGAAAAATTAGCAAATAAAACCGTAATCCAAAGCCAGCCGGCTATTTGCAGATTGAAAGAAGAAAACGCGCCTTTGAATAATCCTATAAGTACGACAATTGTAGTAACTACCGCCCCGACGGCGACAAGGAATATTACCAAATTCTTGATTAATAAATCGGGGCGCAATTTGACGAAAGAAGTCCTGAGCGCTTCTATCAGTATTTTCTTATCTAAAAAACTTGTATTCTGAGATTTCATAAATTTATATTGTTCATTTTGAAAATCTTGCTAAAATCGTGGTTCAGACAAATTCAAAATATCACCCCTTTCCCCATTAAGATATGCTCTACTACGGGGCCTAAAGA
>Ga0209629_10000664_pt1 | contig 19464 bp, 16 predicted proteins | sample TergutCu122P5_FD_187286 | JGI IMG/M metagenome (GOLD analysis project Ga0209629, IMG submission 187286) | Cubitermes ugandensis P5 segment gut microbial communities from Kakamega Forest, Kenya - Cu122 P5 (SPAdes) (version 2) | ecosystem: Host-associated > Arthropoda: Insects > Digestive system...
TTGCAGAAGGTTTTGAAGCGGGAGGACACAACGGAAGAGAAGAAACCACTACGATGGCGCTTATCCCGCAAGTAAGAAAAGCGATTCATTTGCCTCTGATTGCAGCGGGCGGCATTGCTTCCGGAGAAGGCATGCTGGCTGCGATGAGTTTAGGCGCCGACGGGGTGCAAATAGGAACGCGATTTGCCTTGTCTGAAGAAAGTTCGGCTCACGAAAATTTTAAGCAACTATGCACCACGTTGAATGAAGGCGATACCTTGCTTTCGTTAAAAAAACTGTCACCGACCCGTTTGGTAAAAAATGATTTTTATAATTTAGTAAAAGAAGCGGAAGAAAGGGGCGCCAACGCCGATGAACTGTTGGCGTTATTGGGCCGTGGCCGTTCCCGTCTTGGGATTTTTGAAGGGGATTTGCAAAACGGGGAACTTGAAATCGGTCAGATCGCTTCACTTATTCGAACGGTGGAACCGGTGGAAGCGATTATGAAAGCGTTGGTTGCGGAATATAATCAGCGGTTGGGGGAGTTAAAAGTGATGTGAGTAAAGTTTTAGGCTCTCAGCCAAACATCTTCTTCACTCTCTCAATTCCCGCTACCAAAGCATCGACTTCGGCTTCTGTATTGTAAAAAGCGAAAGACGCTCGTAAGGTGCCTTCAATTCCTAAGGCATCCATCAGCGGTTGGGCGCAGTGATGCCCGATGCGAACAGCAATTCCCAAATGGTCAAGCAATGTACCCATATCAAATGCGTGAACTCCGGCTACCAAAAATGAAATTACCGGTCCTTTGTGCTTTGCGTTTCCTATGATTTGCATCCCTTCGATTTGTTGTAATTTTTCGGTAGCGTATTGCAGAAGATGTTCTTCTTGAAGCCAAATGTTTTCTAAGCCTATTTTCTCGATATACCGAATGGCTTCTCCCAAAGCGGCTGAACCAACATAATCGGGCGTTCCGGCTTCAAACTTAAAAGGCAATTCATTGTAAGTTGTTTTTTCAAATGTCACTTTTGCAATCATTTCTCCGCCGCCTTGATAAGGAGGTAATTGGTCCAACCATTTTTCTTTACCGTATAGTATCCCGATTCCTGTTGGTCCGTACATCTTATGGGATGAAAATACCAAAAAGTCACAATCTAATGCTTGTACATCGATTGGAATATGCTGCACCGATTGGGCAGCGTCAATCAAAACCGGGATGTTATGGGCATGTCCGAGTTGAACGACCTCATCGATCGCATTGATTGTTCCCAGCACATTGGAAGAATGAGTCAATGCAATGAGTTTTGTTTTGGAAGATATTAACTTTTCTACATCTTCCGCTCGAATTTCTTTGTTTTCGGTAATCGGAACGACTTTCAATACAATACCCGTAATTTCCTGTTGGATTTGCCATGGGACAATATTGGCATGATGCTCCATCGCAGAAATGATGATTTCATCGCCGGGCCGACATTGCGACCGGCAAAAGCTGCTTGCTATTAAATTAATCGATTCGGTTGTACCGCGGGTAAAAGTAATCTCGTTGGAAGAAGATGCATGGATATATCGCTGCACGGTTCTTCGAGCCTCTTCATGTGATTCGGTCGCCAACTGACTCAAGCGGTGAACCCCTCTATGAATATTCGCGTTAATGGTAGAATACACTTCCTCAATTTTTCGAATGACGCATAACGGTTTTTGGGTAGTAGCGGCATTATCGAGATACACTAATGGTTTTCCGTATACTTTTTGAGAAAGAATAGGAAAATCGGAGCGAATGATATCCGGGTTTAAATACATCCTTGACATTTTATTAATTCTCCTTTTAAACGTTTATCTATCAATGATTTTAATCGGTCTCTCAATCCTTCCAAGCGAATCCCTTCCAACACATCGACGGTGAATGCATTTTTCAGCATTAATATAGCCTCTTCTTTTGAGATTCCACGTGAGCGCATATAAAATAACGCCGCTTCGTCTAATTGTCCTGTAGTCATACCGTGAGAACATTTGACATCGTTGGCGTTTATCTCCAATTTAGGTTGTGAATACATTCGGCACCGACGGTTTCCCAACAAATTCCGGTTGCTTTGGTAAGCCTCTGTTTTTTGCGCTTCCGGAGATACGACTATTTTCCCGTTGAAAACGCCGGTTGCTTCATCGTCCAACAGATATTTAAACAATTCGGCGCTTCGGCAACTTGCAGCATGGTGGTTAATGAGCGTAAAGTTATCAATGGTTTCTTGCGCATCGGCAATTGCCAATCCATGCAACCGCGTAGATGCCCGTGTTCCCATTAAATCGACTTGGTAGTTATTTCGAGTAAAACCGTTGCTTAATGTAATATTATTAACATAAACAGAAGAAGAAGTCGCTTGACGAACAAAATTGTCGGTTAATCGAACCGTGTTAGAAGTACTTTCTTCCAATTCATAATAATCGAAAGACGCATTTTCAGCTGCGTAAATTTCAACTACCTGAGTGACAGCCGACATTGCATCACTTTCATCGGTATGGTCGCAAATAAGTAATTTCGCTTGCGAACCTCGCTCGATAATAATGAGTATACGACGGTTAATCAAGGAATCTACGGAGCCGGTTGAAATATTCGTTAACTGAAATGCCTTCTCAAGATTTACATTTTCAGGAACATACAATACATATCCATCTTGAACGAACAAGGTGTTGAAAGCAGTTGTGCCTTTGTTTTCAGTTGAGGCTTGAAGGTTGTAGTACTTTAAAAATAAATCGGGATATTGTTCGGCAAAAACATTGAGGCTTCCGGAAAAAACTCCGTCCGGTAAATTCGTTTCGGATTCTTGAAAGAAATGCCCGTTAACCACAAAAAATTTATAGGAATCCAAATTAGGAACGTTGCAATGAAAAACCTTATGCGGGTTAATACCGCTTCTCAAAAGGTTCAGGTAGAAGCCGAAATCGTCTTTTAATAAACTTGCGATATTGGTATGTTGATAATTTTCCGATTGATAGTTAGGAAAACCCATCCGTTGGAATGTTTCAAAAGCTTGCTCGCGGTAAGAATTTAACAAAGGGGAGCAAAATTCGTCTATTTTTTGCCGTTCGGAAACGAAAAAATCAATATACTGCTTCATTTTAACCAATCATATCCTTTTTGTTCCAGTTCAATCGCCAATTCGGGGCCGCCGGTTTTGATAATTTGTCCGTTATACAAAACATGCACGATATCGGGTTTGATATAATCTAATAATCGTTGGTAGTGGGTTATGACAATAGTTGCATTATCGGGACGTTTCAATTGATTAACTCCATTTGCTACTATGCGTAAAGCGTCGATATCCAAGCCGCTGTCGGTTTCATCAAGGATTGCTAAGTCAGGATCAAGCATAGCCATTTGGAAAATCTCGTTGCGTTTTTTTTCTCCTCCGGAAAATCCTTCGTTTACGGAGCGATTGACTAAATTTTTATCTAATTCGACAATGGATTGCTTTTCACGCATCATTTTAAGAAATTCGCCGGCAGTCAAAGGGGCTTCACCTTTTCGTTTGCGATGCTCGTTGACGGCTGTACGCATAAAATTCACCATGCTTACTCCGGGGATTTCTACCGGGTATTGAAAGCTCAAAAATATTCCCAAACAGGAACGTTCCTCCGGTGCTAACTCCAATAAATTCAAACCTTTGAAAACGATTTCTCCTTTAGTAACTTCAAAAGCGGGATTACCAACTAATACAGCCGATAACGTACTTTTACCGGAGCCGTTCGGCCCCATGATTGCGTGTACTTCGCCCGCTTGAATTACTAAATTCAAACCTTTCAAAATTTCTTTTCCATTGATAGAAGCGTGTAAATCTTTTATTTTTAACATATTATTTTATAATATTATCTCCGGACATTACAAAGGTAGGAAAATAATTGAAAACGAACGAGTCGATCGAGAAATATTTTAATACTTCTTATGCAAAGTCTCCTTAATGATTTCTCCGACTGTAGGATGCGGAAATATTATCGCTTTCAGTTCTTCTGCTTTTATTCCTTGTTCCATGGCAATTCCGGCAATAACAATCAGTTCCGAGGCAGGATTTCCTGCAATGTGAACGCCAAGAATTTTTCCGTTCGTTCCTTCCAGAATTTTGCAAACACCGCTTCCCTGTTCATTTTCAGCGACAAAGCGACCGGAATAAGTCAGTGGAAGTTGTTTGACTATATAAGGCATGTTTTCTGCTTGCAAGGTTTCTTCCGTTTGCCCGACACCGGCGATTTCCGGAAGGGTGTAAACTACAGCCGGAATGGCTTTGTATGACATTTTCTCATTTTTCCCCAACAAATGCGCAATCGCTACTTCCGCCTCGCGTACAGCTGTGTGGGCTAATAAAGAAAAACCGGTAATGTCGCCGCAGGCATACACATCAGGAAGTGAAGTCTGCATGTATTCATTCACTTTCAATCCGTTTTTATGGATTTCCAACCGGAGGTTTTCCAATCCGAATCCGGACAAAACCGGTTTGCGACCGACGCTCAGCAGGATTTTAGAAGATTCTAAATGTTGTATTTCACCGTCTTTTTCTATTTCCACTTGTCGATCATTCACCGCAACCACTTTTGCTCCGGTATGAAAATCGATTCCTTTTTTCGATAATTCGTTTCGTAAAAAAACGGATAAAGTCCGGTCCGTTCCGGGCAGTATTTCATCTAACAGTTCAACGACAATTACTTTACTACCAAGAGTATTAAAGAAGGAAGCAAACTCGATGCCAATCACTCCGCCTCCGATAATCAACAGCGATTCCGGAATATCTTTACATTCCAAGGCTTCGCGGTGAGTCCAAAAATCGATCTCTCTCAAACCCGGAATTGGAGGAACGACAGTCTCTGAACCGGTACACAGCATTAATTTTTTTGCGGTATAAATTTGTTCGTTACACTCGATTGACAGCTTATTATCTTCATTCCGGGGCTGAATTATCGCTTTCCCGTTTATCACTTCCACTTCGGATTCGATCATTTTCGCCCGGATGCCGGCAACCAATTTTCGGACGACTTTGTTTTTCCGGGCAATTATTTTGGAAAAATCGAATGAAATATTTTCGCAGGAAATGCCGTATTTGGCTGAATCCTTTGCCGATTGATATACTTTAGCGGAATAAAGCAGTGTCTTGGTCGGAATACATCCTTCGTTCAGACAAACGCCTCCTAAGTTGCTTTTTTCAAATAGAACCGTTCGTAATCCGGCTTTGCCGGCCAATTCCGCTGCGGTATATCCGGCAGGTCCTCCGCCGATAATCGCTAAATCGTAAGTCATATTTTAAATCTTATGTACTATTGTTAAGTTAATTCTATAATGCCGTCATTGCGAGCCGTTAGGCGAAGCAATCCAGCATATTGCATATCAATGGATTGCTTCGGGCTTCGCCCTCGCAATGACGAGGCGCCAAATTTGAATTAACATAACACTATGTTATGATTCGCTATTTTATTCGTCAGTTCCACAAACTCCTCGACCGACAGTTGTTCTGGTCGGAGGTCAAAAACCGGCAAAGATGAAATTGCATTTTCTTTCCCCAACAAAGTCTTCAGGGAATTTCGCAAGGTTTTTCGCCGCTGATTGAAAGCCGTTTTTACTACCGTTTTAAATAAGGCTTCATCGCATCCTAATTCGGTTCGCTTATTTCGAATGATCCGTAGGACTGCCGATTTCACCTTGGGCGGCGGATCAAAAACTTCAGGTTCAACCGTGAAAAGATACTCAATATCATACCAAGCTTGCAACAGAACCGAAATAATCCCGTAAACTTTTTTCCCGGGGCGAGCGGCTATTCGTTCCGCCACTTCTTTTTGCAACATCCCGGCGCAACAAGGTATTTTATCTTTATAATCCAACACTTTAAAGAAAATTTGACTGGAAATATTATAAGGGTAATTACCAATAACACAAAAATTCCCCGGAAATAATCCGTTCAAATCCAATTTAAGAAAATCAGCTTCTAAAATGTGATCTTTCAAGGCAGGGTAGTGTTCATTTAAATAGCTTACGGAATCTTTATCTAATTCAACTACCGTCAGATCTCGATTGTTTTTCAAAAGGAATTGAGTTAGCGTACCGGTTCCGGGGCCTACTTCTAAAACCGGAAGATCAGGAAAAAGGGATAAAGCATCAGCAATCCGTTCTGCAACAGAAAAATCTTTCAAAAAATGTTGCCCTAACGATTTTTTAGGCCTGATGTTACGGTGATATAACATAATTTTCTTATCTTTGGCACCGCAAAAATAGCAAAAAAACAATAAATCGATGGCCAAATTGCTGCGCAAAATAATAAAAATATTTATTCCACTGCTTTTAGGAATCATTATTTTATATTTCCTCTACAGTAAGACAAGTTTCAACGAGTTATGGCGCTATATCAAGGGCGCAAATTGGTGGATATTGAGTTTTTCTCTGATTTTCGGGTTGCTGGGCAATGTTTTTCGCGGCATGCGATGGAATTTATTAATTAGACCTTTAGGCTATCAACCGAAAACTTCTCATTTGGTTTATTCCGTTTTGGGAAGTTATGCCGTTAATTTTGCTATTCCTCGCGCCGGCGAGCTTTGGCGGTGCGATGTAGTTTTCAGAAAAGAGAAAATCCCTTTTCAAAAATTAATTGGGACTATTGTGATCGATCGACTTTTCGATATGATAATGGTAGGGTTATTTCTATTTGTGGCCTTTGTTTTCAATGTAAAAGTTTTTTATAAACAACGGATACTATTCAATTTACCTGATTGGCTAATTGCGCCTGAACTTTATGTCGGACTTTTGATTGGAGCGATTATTTGCGTTTCGCTTTTTATGGTATTTAAGAACAGTTGGTTAGTAAGGAAAATTCGAACTTTTTTTGCCGACATGTGGCGTGATATGGTTTTGGTATGGCACATGCGAGAAAAAATAAAGTTTCTGATTTATACTTTTAGTATTTGGATTTCTTATTTTTTATATTTTTATATCACTTTTTACGCCTTTGATTTTACCAATCATTTAGGAATAGCCGCCGGTTTATTCGTTTTTTCGATAAGCAGCGTGAGTATGTCAATTCCTTCCAACGGTGGTTTAGGACCTTGGCAGGCAGCTACCGTATTAGGCTTATGCGCCTACATGGTCAATGTTGAACGAGCCACGGCATTTGCAACGGCAGTCTTTGCTTTCCAATCGATTTGGGTTGTTATTTGCGGATTATTTGGCATCGCAATGCTTTCGGTAGGGAAAAAAGAAAAACAATAAAAAGCAAACTATATGAACAATATTCTTCATCTTAATCCTAAAAGTGTTTGGAAACATTTTTATGCTCTGACACAAATTCCCCGTCCATCGGGACACATGGCAAAAGTTACTGACTTCGTTGAAAACTTCGGAAAAAGTTTAGGCTTAGAAACGACTCGCGACGCAGCCAACAATATTTGTATCCGTAAACCGGCGACTAAGGGCTACGAAAACCGGCAAACGATTATTTTACAATCGCATCTCGATATGGTTCCTCAAGCCAATTCCAACTTGAAATTTGATTTTTCCATAAATGCCATTCAAGCGTATATCGACGGTGATTGGGTAAAAGCCAAAGGTACAACTTTAGGCGCCGATAACGGAATCGGCGTAGCCGCTACAATGGCTATTTTGGAATCGACCGGCTTACAACATGGCCCGCTGGAAGGTTTGTTTACTACCGACGAAGAAACCGGTATGTTCGGCGCGTTGGCGGTTCGTCCCGGATTCATCAAGGGCAAAATTATGTTGAATTTAGATTCAGAAACAGATGGTGAATTGTATATCGGATGTGCCGGAGGAGAGGATGTGAGCGTTTCTTTTAATTATGAGAATGAAACTGTTCAATATAAACAAGCGATTGTTGTGGGGATTTCTTTAACCGGACTTAAAGGGGGCCATAGCGGAGTGGATATTCATTTAGGAAGAGCTAATGCCAACCAATTGATATTTCGTTTGTTGAAAGATGCAATGCTGAAGCACGATGCCCGTTTGATGTCGATTCAGGGAGGTACATTACGCAACGCAATCCCGCGCGAAGTTTTTGCAACCATCGCTGTGGATGGTGAAAAGAAATATAAGGACCTATTGAAATTAGTTGATTATTACCGAAATACATTTATTGATGAATTTGAGGGGATTGAAGATGCCATCGAATTAAAAGCTGAACGGCAGGATGCTCCTTCCGATTCTCTACAAATAATTCCGCTTGAAATACAACAAAAGTTGATCCATGCAATTGTTGGATGTCCGAATGGGGTTATCAATCGTTTTGCAAAAATACCCGGCACCGTTGAAACTTCTGTAAATATGGCGATTGTGCAATCCGGAGAACAAAAAATCGATATTAAATTTTTAGCTCGCAGTTCGTCCGAAACCAAAAAGCGTGCGATTTGCAGCAGTATTGAAAGCGTATTTATCAATGCGGGAGCTACTCAGGTCTCCGTTGGAAATGGATATCCGGGTTGGGATCCGAATCCGGATTCGCCCATTCTGCAAGTAATGAAAAAAGTATTTGAAGCACAACGTGGATTTGCTCCAAAAGTAGAAGTAATGCACGCCGGATTGGAATGCGGTATTATTCTGTCGAATGTTCTCGGATTGGATACCGTATCATTTGGGCCAACCATCCAATTTCCGCATTCACCGGATGAAAGAATAGAAATCGCGTCCGTTCAAAAATTTTGGGATTATTTGATCGGGATTTTGAAAGAAGCCCCCGGGAAATGAGATTTTAAACTCGGAGCATAGCTGAAGGAGAGATATTTAGAACTCTGCATATCAGTCCGGCATTTTTTAAAGTCGGCTCCGAACGTCCTGAAATATAATCATTAATGCGCGAAGGACTTATTCCTATTTCGTAAGCAAGTTGCTTTTGTGTCATTCCCTTTTCTTCCAAAGAATGCTCAATTAATTCCGCAACGGTTGGAATTCCAATCGGATAATGCTCTTTTTCGTAAGCGATTACTATATCAGACATAACCGATAATTCTATTGCATTCTTATCGTTTGCAGGAGTATGATCATCAACTATTGGCAGTAGTTCTTCAATGCGTGATAATGCAAACTCATATTGGTATTTTGTATATTTATCCATGCTTTTTTATCTATATTGTTGAACAATCTACCTTATCATATTCACTGTGAGTTCCTATAAAACGAATGTATATGTATCCGATTGTGAATTTTACTACAACTACTAATCTATAATTATTACCTTTTATATTAAAAACATAATGCTGATTGCCTACATAATCGATACTTGGAAAATCCGCTTTAATATCGGATAAATTTTTCCACTCGGCTTTTTCGGCAATGTAATACCAGCGCTCTAATGCTATCCGAGAACCTTCTCTTCCTTTTGTTTCATAGAATTCCTTTAATTTTTTATGCGATACTATTTTCATATTTTATCCTTCATGTTGCAAAATTAACAAATAGTTTTGAATAATGAAATTATTTACCCAAATTATTTTATAAAATAAAATATGGTTTTTACAAATAAATTCTTTCTAATGAACAAATAAAAAAGTTCAACAAGGATTGGGTAAAATCAGTTAGTTTTGGTTACCTTTGTCAAAAAATTAAAATACAGAAACTATGACAAATTTTAAAAAATGTACAGTTATCATAGCCGTAATGATCGTTTTTCTATCGTCTTGCCAAAAAAACGATCCGGTTTATGTAAATACTTATTCGAAGGATTACTCTGTAAATTATAAAGATTGGCAGATAGGAAAAGATGATCAGTCCGGCATGTATTATTATGTTGAAATTAAAGAACCTAATCTTACTTCGTTCATCTATAATAACGGTACCATGCAAGCTTTTTTATATACAAATAATGGGAACATCAGTCCTTTGCCTTTCAATGATTATTTTGTAGACAATGATAATTATATGTATACCGAACAAATTACTTGTGAGTTTGTTCCGGGATACGTCACTTTTATCATAAAATCCAGCGATCATCAAGAGATTTTACCTCATTATGACAACTATGATTTCAACGTTCGATTTATGTGGTAATTCGCTAAACGCTCGTTACTTTCTCAATCATAGTTTCTAAAGCGCCGGCTAATCCCGAGGAATCTTTTCCGCCGGCAGTAGCAAAATAAGCTTGTCCGCCGCCACCGCCTTGGATTTGCTTGGCTGCTTCTCTCACAATTGCGGAAGCATTGAACCCGGTTTTCACTAAATCATCGCTGATCATTAACGTAAGTGTAGGTTTCCCGTTTGATTCGGTAGCTCCGGCAAAAACCATTTTTTCGGGAAATTCGCCTCGCAATTGAAATGCGATGTCTTTTACCATTTCCGGCAGGAAAGCCCCTTTGATTGTAAACAGATGAATTCCGGAGATTATTCGTCTTTCATTGATGATTTGCTTTTTTACAAACTGCATTTTTTCTTTGAAAAACTCTTCCATTTGTTTTTTCAACTCTTGATTCTCTTCAAAAAACTTGCGAATGGCCTGCCGCAAATCCGGCAGATTATTGAAGACCGAACGGATATCCCGGATTAATTCCTGTTGGGCATAGAAAAAGTTTTCGCAAGTCTCCGCTGATACAGCTTCAATCCTGCGTACTCCCGCGGCTATCGAGTTTTCGCCGATAATTCGGAAGGATCCGATATGCCCGGTGGAAGTGATATGCGTTCCTCCGCATAGTTCTACGGATGAACCGAATTTTATGACCCTTACATCATCGCCGTATTTTTCACCGAAAAGCGCCATTGCGCCCATTTTTTTTGCTTTTGCAATCGGAACATGACGGGATTCGTTGAGGACAATATCTTCCCTGATTTTAGAAGTTACCCGTTTTTCCACTTCACGTATTTCTTCCTCGGTCATTTTTTGAAAATGAGCAAAGTCGAAGCGAAGAATATCCGGAGAAACAAAAGAACCTTTTTGTTCGACGTGGTTTCCCAGCACTTCCCGGAGGGCTTCATGCAGCAAATGCGTTGCCGTGTGGTTACATTCCGTAGCCCGTCGCTTGGCAAGATCCACTTCGAGGAAAAAATTATCATCCGGATTAGCCGGGAGTTGAATAGTCAGATGCACAATCAAGTTGTTTTCTCGTTGAGTATTGAAAATTTCAATGCGGATTCCGGCTGAATCCGTGAATGTACCGCAGTCGCCTACCTGGCCTCCCATTTCTGCATAAAAAGGCGTCCGATCGAAAACAATTTGATAAAATTCTGTATTTTTTTGTTTCACTTTTCGGTAACGAAGTATTTTTGCATCAGTGGAAGTTTCGTCATACCCGACAAATTGAACAGGATCGATTAAAAAAGATTCGGAATTATCGTGAACGTTAATCCAGTCGCCGGTCTCTACGGTTGCAGCGTTTCGAGCGCGTTCTTTCTGCTTTTGCATTTCGGCATCAAATTCTTTATTATCAAGTTCCATCCGATTTTCACGCAAAATCAATTCGGTCAAGTCTAAGGGAAATCCATACGTATCATACAGAATAAAAGCATCGGTTCCGGAAATTTGAGTTTGATTGCTTGATTTTGCTTCTTGAATGATTTTATCCAACAACTTAATGCCGTTCTCCAAAGTACGTAAAAAAGATTCTTCTTCTTCTTTTATCACTTTCTCGATTAATGATTGCTGCGCTATCAGTTCCGGATAGGCATCGCCCATGGTATCAATCAAAACCGGTAGCAGCTTATACATGAAAGCGTGTTTTTGATCTAGAAAAGTATATCCGTAACGAACTGCACGCCGTAAAATCCGACGAATCACATAACCGGCTTTTGCGTTGGAAGGCAATTGTCCGTCAGTGATTGAAAAAGCGATGGTACGGATATGATCGGCAATTACCCTCATGGCAATATCTTTTTTCGGGATCTTCCCATATTCATTATGGGTCATTTTACCGATTACCGAAATAATCGGTTGAAATACATCCGTATCGTAATTGGAAGTTTTTTTCTGAACCGCCATACACAATCGCTCGAATCCCATACCGGTATCGATCACCTTTTTCGGCAAACTTTCAAGTGAGCTGTCGGCTTTCCGGTTGAATTGCATAAAGACAAGGTTCCATATTTCAATCACTTGAGGATGTCCCTTGTTTACCAAAGACAGTCCGTCTATTTTTACTCGTTCTTCTTCGGTTCTAATATCAATATGGATTTCGGAACAGGGTCCGCACGGTCCGGTATCGCCCATTTCCCAAAAATTATCTTTCTTACTTCCATTAATAATCCGCTCTTTGGGTAAATATTTTTCCCAATAAGAAACGGCTTCGTCGTCGCGAGCTAAATTTTCCGAAGGACTTCCTTCAAAAACAGTTACATACAAACGACTTTTATCCAATTTCAACACATCCGTTAAATATTCCCAAGCATATTCGATCGCTTCTTTTTTGAAATAATCGCCAAACGACCAATTTCCAAGCATCTCAAACATGGTGTGATGGTAAGTATCATGGCCAACCTCCTCTAAATCATTATGTTTCCCGCTTACTCTCAAACATTTTTGCGAATCGGCTATTCGTGGATATTGAATGGGAACATTCCCTAAGATGATGTCTTTGAATTGATTCATACCGGCGTTTGTAAACATCAGCGTCGGATCTCCTTTAATAACCATAGGGGCTGAAGGTACTATTTTATGATACTTCCCCTCAAAAAAATGATTAAATGATTGTCGAATTTCGTTTGCAGTCATTGCATTGTAAATAGTTACTTTAAAATTTTATTTAAAACAATTTGCAAAAGTACGATAAATAACTTATTTTTGTCCCAACAACCGCTAACATTTTCTGTATATGAGTAAAATATTTTATCAATACAATACTAAATCTTTAACATACGACCGGGTTTATATATCTGTGAGTCAAAAGATTTGGATAGTTTTCAGACAATTAATCATCGGTATTGGCATGGGTGCTATTCTCTTTGGAATTGCTACGTATGCTTTTGACTCACCACGTGAAAAACAGTTAAAAAAAGATAATAAGCTTTTATTGACCCAATATGACGTGTTAAGAAAACGTATTGCTGAAAATGAGAAAATTCTATCGGATCTTCAACAACGCGATGATTTGCTATACCGGGCTATCTTTAATGCCGATCCTATACCGGAATCTATTCGTCGCCCCGGCTTCGGAGGAACTAACCGGTATGAAACGCTTATGAATATGCCTAACTCCGATTTAGTCGTTTCAACTACCCGTAATTTGGATATCATGACTAAAGAACTTTATGTTCAATCCAATTCGTATGACGAATTAGTTGGGTTAGTTAAGAATAAAGATCAACGCATGAAAAGTATACCTGCAATTGTCCCCATTTCTGTTAAGGATTTTAAGCAATATTCATCCGGATTTGGTATGCGGATTCATCCGATTTCCGGCGATTGGCGAATGCATACCGGGATTGATATTTCCGCCGATGCAGGCAGCCCGATTTACGCCACAGGAGATGGAGTCGTCGAATCAGCCGCTTGGGAAAACGATTATGGGTATTCCGTTGTTATTGACCATGGATTTGGATTTAAATCCCGCTACGGGCATTGTAAAGAAATGTTAGTACGACCCGGACAAAAAGTAGTTCGCGGACAAAAAATCGCAACGGTAGGCATGACCGGCTACGCGAGTGGAAATCATGTTCATTATGAAGTTTTAGTCAAAGGGAATGCGGATAATCCGGCAAAATATTTCTTCTTGGGTTTAAGTCCAAAAGACTACAGCGAAGTATTATTTATTTCCGAAAACAGGTAAATCCATTTTCTTTATCCGATATGAAATCTTTCAAGCAAGAAAAAATTCTTTATTCCATTCGGGAAGTTGCCGAAATGTTTCATGTAAACGCTTCTCTCCTTCGTTATTGGGAAAGGGAGTTCGATTCTGTTCGTCCATATAAATCCGAAAAAGGAACTCGGCAATACAGGGAAGAGGATATTGAAGCTATTCGTTTGATATATCATTTGGTAAAGGAAAAAGGACTAACTTTAACCGGCGCCAAGCAAAAGTTAAAAGATAACAAAGAAGGCGTAGCCAAAGCAGAAGACATTATTCATCGCTTGAAATCGGTGCGTTCAGAATTGATAGCCCTAAAAGAAGAAATTGAGGAAATTGAAAAAAATATGCCTTCATAATAGATTCATTTTGAATTATCTGACGATAACAGAGCCTTACCCGCTCAAGTAGCTTATGGTATCGGAATATCCTTTTCAATCCTTACCCGGGCGTCAACCGCAATAATTCCTTTTTCGGTTGCTAACAAAGGATTAATATCTAATTCTTTAATTTCCTTGGCAAAACGAAGTAAAGCCGATAAATGAACAATAATCTTTGCAAACTGTTGTTCGTCGATACCTTTTTGACCGCGAGCGCCTTGGAATATTTTATATCCTTTCAGCGAACGAATCATTGAAAGCGCTTCTTCAGTAGCAAGCGGAGCCAAGCCGGAGGCTATATCTTTAAATATCTCCACGAATATACCTCCTAATCCGCATAAAACAATATGTCCGAATTTTTCCTCGTATTTAGCTCCTGCAAATAATTCGATACCTTTCAACATGGGTTGTACCATCACAGCTTTTGCTTCGGGAACTTCCATTAATCGTTGGAATTCAAAATAAAGATGTTCTACCGATCGAATATTCAGAACAACCCCGCCGACATCTGATTTGTGAACCGGACCGACGACTTTGGCTACCACAGGAAATCCCACTTTTTCGGCAAATGCTCGAATTTCTTCACCGTTGGAAGAGACTAATTCTTCAACCATCGGAATGCCGGTAGCTCTGAACAATTTTTGAACAAACTCCGGTTCAATATAACCCGAATTTGGAATACTGTCGATTATCCGACGAATCAATGGAATATCCACTCCTTTCAATTCTAAGTTATTTGCTAAAGGTTGCGGCGTTTTCAGCACTTTGATTAAAGCTTCAGCTAATCCCACCTCATCGCTGAAATTAACATGCCCTTGCTTAACAAAAAAATCAGTTTCATCCCAAGCGGTACTCACCGAGGGAAGAATCGGGAATATCGGTTTGCTGCAGGATTTCATTTTTTGATCCAACACATCGTATGCTTCGTATACACGGGTTAACCCCGGACTCCCGAAAATAACGGCGATCCCATCGATGTTCGTGAATTTATTTTCGCAATAATCAATGGCTACCGATAGATGCTCCGGTCCGCCGGTTCCGATTATGTCGATTGGATTGCTGACAGAAGAACCGGGGAGCAATTGTTTTTTTAATTCTTCGGCAATGGCGGTGTCCGACAATTTAGGGACTTCCAATCCGCCTTTTGATAAAGCGTCGGTCAGAATAACCGCCGGTCCGCCGGCATGTGTTACAATTGCTATATTTTTTCCTTTTAATTCTTTCAAAGTGAATACCGCTCCAACGGTTGCCAATTCTTCCCGGCTGTGACAACGAACCACTCCGGCTTTACGAAACAAAGCTTCAACCGCTAAATCGGGATTAGCCATTGCTCCTGTGTGAGAAGAAGCGGCTCTGATTCCCGACTCTGACGATCCGGACTTTATGGCAGCTATTCGACAACCTTTTCGAATCAAGGAAGCGGTACTTTCCATTAATTTGTCCGGATCTTTTATGCTTTCGATATACAGCAGTTTAATTTTAGAATCAGTTTCAGGATTAAAATTCATATCCATATATTCCAAGATGTCTTCAACAGAAATTTGCGCCGCATTCCCTACCGACCAAATGGAATTGAAACGCAAACCCATTTGAATGGATGATTCCATCAAAAAGATGCAAGTTCCCCCGGAACTGGATATCATATCGATACCCATCGGATCTATTTCCGGAATCGGCAAAGTAAACAAACTGTGGTGATAACGATTGAGCATCCCGATGCAATTGGGACCAATGAGGCTTGCGCCCGATTCATTGATCACTTCAACGATTTTCTTTTCCAATTCGCCACCTTCAATCGTTTCTTCACCGAATCCCGCAGTGTACATTATAAATGCTTTAACACCTTTTTCTTTAGCTAAAACGGTAATGGTTTCCAAACAAGCGGACGCCGGAATCGAGATGATCGCTAAATCGGTCGCCGGAATAGCATGAGCAGACGGATAGCTTTGCAAACCCTGAACAATTTCTTCTTTCGGATTAATCACGTAAAGATCCCCTTGGTATTTACCGTTAATTAGATTACGAACACAATTACCGCCCGGCTTGGAGGTTTTATTGGAACCGCCAACCACTACGATACTTTTCGGATTGATAAGTTCTTTGTTTACCATAATTATTCGAATCGAAATAAATGAGTATTATTTGCAAAGTTAGTATATCTTCATGAGAAATTGTATTTTTGCAAAAAAAATAATTTGTGAAGAATTTCGAAATTATGGCTCCGGTAGGATCGTATGAATCCTTAGCTGCCGCTATCCGTGCGGGAGCCGATTCTGTTTACTTCGGAGTGGAGGATTTAAATATGCGCTCGCGTTCCGCCCAAACCTTCACGCTATCCGATTTACACCGAATTGCAGGAATTTGTACGAAACATCATATCCAATCCTATTTGACTGTAAATACGATTCTTTACGATAACGATATGAGTCGGATGCGGGAAATTATCGATGCCGCTCGCGAAGCGAATATTTCCGCAATCATTGCTTCCGATGTTGCCGCTTTGATGTACGCAAGAAGTGTCGGCGTAGAAGTTCACTTATCTACTCAACTGAATATATCAAATATCGAAGCCTTGAAGTTTTATGCCCGCTTTGCCGATGTGGTCGTCCTTGCCCGAGAATTGAATTTAGAACAGGTGAGCGAAATCCACCGACAAATTGTCGAGCAAAACATTCAGGGACCCGGCGGAAACTTAATCCGGATTGAAATGTTTTGCCACGGCGCGCTTTGTATGGCTGTTTCCGGAAAATGTTATTTGAGCCTCCATGAAATGAATGCTTCAGCCAATCGAGGCGAGTGCAATCAGATTTGCCGTCGAGCTTATCAGGTGAAAGACTTAGAATCGGACATCGAGCTTGCGGTTGAAAACCAATACATCATGTCGCCCAAAGACTTGAAAACCATTCATTTTCTCAATAAAATGCTCGATGCAGGCGTTCAGGTTTTTAAAATCGAAGGACGGGCCAGAGGACCGGAATATGTAAAAACCGTGGTGGAGTGTTATAAAGAAGCCATTCAAGCCTATTGCGACCATTCATTTACGAATGAAAAAATCGAAGACTGGAATCGTCGTTTGGAGAAAGTATTTAATCGTAGATTCTGGGACGGTTATTATTTGGGCCGGCGTTTGGGCGAATGGACGACCGGGTATGGCAATCAAGCGACCGAGAAAAAATTATATGTTGGTAAAGTCATTAAATATTTCTCGAAATTAAGTGTAGCGGAGTTCCTAATCGAAACGCAATCGCTGCAAGCGGGCGATAAAGTGTTGGTTACAGGTCCAACCACCGGCGCTTTGATTTTCGATGCAGACGAACTTCGGCTCGAACTGATGCCTGTAGACCGCGCTGAGAAAGGCGATCGATTCTCAATGAAAACGCCGGCAAAAGTACGTCCTTCGGATAAATTGTATAAAATAGTGTTAAGTTAATTCTATAATGCCGTCATTGCGAGCGGAGCGAAGCAATCCATGCCTTTTTCCGGATTGCTTCGGGCTATCGCCCTCGCAATGACGATGCGCCAAATTTTAGTTAACATAACAATAGTATCTATGTGAAATAAAATATTTGAGTTAATATAACACTAATAAAAATTTATTATAAAATAATTTTACAATGAAAAAAGTATTATTTTTATTCTTCAATCTCATCCCATTGCTGATATGCAATGCACAAACGCCGTTGTGGCAAGGGAAAGGCCGTATTATCATCGGTTGCGACGGTAATGAACATGACAATGACGATTGGTCGGCAACCGCATTATCTCTTGCCCTGTTGGCTTCTCAGCAGATGCAAGACAAGTTGGCGGTTTATGTGTACAGCGACCATTTATGGGGCAGCAATCACAGTCAACCGGTTACTAACGGATTAACTCAGTACGAACAAATGGGTCAGTCTGCACTCGGGGGACAAAAATGGTTTGGTTTTAATAAGACGAATTTTGTTTGTGCGACGGATAATCCGGAGGTAGCCTATAATGCTGTTTGTAAAGAAATAAATAAATCATCGGCGTCTAACCCGTTGATTATTATCGAAGCCGGTCCTATGCAGGTAACAGGCGAAGCGATCAGTCGGGCAAATAAGGGCAAACTAAAATATGTCACGCTTATTACCCATTCCAATTGGAACAACAACCATGCTAACAAACCGGACAGTTGGGAGAAACATAGCGGATGGACTTTCAACCTTATCAAGGAGCAGTTCTGCGCTCCCGAAAAAGGGGGGTTGACGTGCGTTCAAATACTTGATCAAAACGGCGATCGTGATTATCTTGGTCTCAGAACAAACAAAAGCGAATTTGACTGGTTGAAAACATCAGCCTATAAAGAGAAACCACCGTATTACAGGAAAGGGAGTTGGGATTGGCTCTATTCTCGGCTGCAGATATACATTGATTGCGTGGGAGGCGAAATTTTCGATGCTTCCGACGCAGGAATGGTAGTTTACTTATTGACCGGAGTTGAAAAAACAAATCCCGACTTGGTTCGCCAATTAATGGAAAAATAATCCGATGCGCATCGCGGCAAGTTATTCATATACAATGTGAAAATAGGGTACGAAAAAGCGCAGGAAGCAATCTATTGTTGTGTCAATGCAAATATGTCGTATCGTCATTGCGAAGGCGACAGCCTGAAGCAATCCAGAGAAAAGGTATGGATTGCTTCGCTACGCTCGCAATGACGGTAATTTACAGTTGACATGACACTATAAATTTTTGTGAAAAACACAATTTTAATCAGGTAATAAGGTTGGAGAGGTGGTGGCATTTGTCTGTATTGGTTGTTTGGGGGCAAAATACATTTACCGCATTCTTGGAACAACTGAAAGTAAAACATAGAACAGCAATATAATGTTCGAATATTATATGCTTGTGAATCGGGAAGCCGTGCTTAGGATTAGTAGAAATAGCAAACGAAAAATTGGTACGAATTGAAGAACAGTTTGCTTCATCGAATTTGCCCAACCAACCGGATGAGGTAGTGTTATGTTAATTCTACAATGCCGTCATTGCGAGCCGTTAGGCGAAGCAATCCAGCATGTTGAATATCAATGGATTGCTTCGAGCTTCGCCCTCGCAATGACGAGGCGCCAAATTTGAGTTAACATAACAGTAGAAATAAATAAACTTTTAGTAAGGATGAGGGAATATTTGTACAAGTAAATCATATTTCAAAACATGCTTTCGGATTGAATGTATTATGTTCATTACTTTGAACATATCCCAACTGATTACAAAGCATTTTCGTACCGTTGATGTCTATTTCCGGCATATTCCGGTGCGAATGTCCATAAATCTGGTAATCGATCCTGTTGTCGTAGATAAAATCATGTAATTCAGCAACAAATGCGCCATTGATACGACTATT
>Ga0209629_10000665_pt1 | contig 19450 bp, 16 predicted proteins | sample TergutCu122P5_FD_187286 | JGI IMG/M metagenome (GOLD analysis project Ga0209629, IMG submission 187286) | Cubitermes ugandensis P5 segment gut microbial communities from Kakamega Forest, Kenya - Cu122 P5 (SPAdes) (version 2) | ecosystem: Host-associated > Arthropoda: Insects > Digestive system...
GAGACAGCAGTGATTAGACATATTGATTTAGTACGTTGAAAAATCACAATATCCTTGCAGGAACACCTACTGCAACGCATCCGGGCGGGACATCCTGTAAAACCACCGCATTCGCTCCTATAACAGCCCCTCTACCAACAACGATTGGACCAATCAATTTAGCGCCTGTATATATCGTAACTTCATCTTCTATGATTGGATACCGCCGTCCTTTTTGATTTGATCCACGGGCTATGGCACCAAGAGTAACACCATTGTATATAACTACTTTTGCTCCCAAAATTACCCCTTCGCCAATGACAATACCGTGGGTATGCGCCACAAAAAATTCTTCACCAATCACGGCTGAAAGGTGGCATTCAAATCCTGTTAGAATTTCGTTCAAAAACTTTACATAAGACGCCAAGCGCCACAATATTCTTTTTTGCGCCAGGAACTGGCTGACACGCATCAACACAACCGCGAGAACGCGGCTCTCACGTAAACACATACAAAAAACTTTCCAGACAGTCACATTTCTTTCATGCAGACGAATATCAACACAAAAACACTCTCTTATAGTCTTACAAACCATTCATTTGCTCCTCGGCTTCATGGGCGGCGGGCTTGGCCTTCTTATGGTCTGGCTACTATACAGACAACCTTTGCCATTGAGACGCCAAGACGTCTGTCGATCCACCAACTCAAGAGGTTCCCAAAGAACTTGGGGAGTGATAGGATCGCTTTCGCTACACGTCTCCAGGTCCATGCAACAACACTAGGCTGATTCATGTTGGTGCCTGCACTAACAGTGATAGAATCCCTCCCATGCTGGTACATTTGGCCAGTTACTCGCATTTTTGCGTAAGTATAAAAAGTGTAAAGAGATTCCAAAGCAAGCTCCAAAGGACCTCCGATAAAGCGAACCTGTACCGTAGCGAAACCTGATGCAAGATGCTCATCTATCAGATCTTTGGTCTCAAAGTAATGGTGTGCCTGTCCCTGGTGCTCGTCTTCAATCTTCCAAAACAGGTGCTGCATTTCACCTATAATTCTGGCGTATTTCGTTGTCGTTGTCAGCACAAGGACACCACCAGGACGCAAGACTCTCCGAAGCGATGTCAAAGCTTCGCGCACATCCTGGATGTGTTCGAGAGCAAGCGAGCACAATACAAAGTCAAAGGTTTTGTCGGCGAAAGGCAGTTCTTGCATCGTACCTTTGATAAAGCGTCTGGTCGTGGAAACCACTATTTCGTTTTGGCAGAGTCCAGGGTCAACCCCGACGTATCTGTCGTTGAGAAACCATGCTGAGTATTGTCCATTGCCACAGCCTGCATCCAGTACATCGATAGGTCCGTTGTCGTTACGAGCCGCTCTTAAGATCAATGGCATTTCACGATCATAGCCAAACCTTGCTGGACTTTTTCCAGCCTCGTGTATAACAAAATGTGTAAAGCGACTGATTTTGTCCATCAAAAGCCTCCTTCAGAGTCGTACGCTTTTCCAGCGTCTTAAAGCATTTTCTCGCAAAAACTATCGATCTTGTCGATGCGGTCGTCTTCGTTAACTCTGCCTGTACGCCCATTCTATTCTCAAAAATGGTATTATTTTGTCGTAAATATTGATAAAAAATAAACCACTTATCCACTCCACGCAACTTCATGGGCTGGCATCAGTCGGCAATCGGGAGAAAGATACCGCACCTCGCACATCAGCGGGTATCCTGTCCGCTCCCGCGCAACCTTGCGAACCTCGTGGATAATCGACAGCACATCCGCGGAGCGAGCGGAGCCGAGATTGACGATGAAATTGGCGTGGAGGCGCGAGATCATGGCATCGCCAATCCGATACCCTTTGAGACCGCATTGCTCAATAATCTTTCCCGGCGCGCCGAGGGTGGCATGCAGGGCGGGATCGCTGAGAAAAACCGAACCGCAATTCGGCAATTTTAAAGGGAATTTTTGACGGCGGGTTCGCAGGATGCCGAGCATTGCCTTGCGGATTGAGCGCGGATCGCCCAGATCACCCCGCAGGCGGACCCGGACAACGGCAACGTCCATGGTTTGCAAGGCGGAACAGCGGTATTCGAATCGGCAATCCACATGATCCAGTTCCAGCAATGCGCCTTCCCGGTCTACGGCCCAGACCTTGTCCACCCGGTTGCCCACATTCTGGCGCATACTGCCGCCGTTCATCAGTACAAGCCCACCGAGTGTGCCAGGAATGCCGATGGCATGTTCCAAACCCGTCAAACCCGCTTTGCCGATTTGCCGTATCAGTCGCGGGACGAACACCCCGGCCTCGGCTGTAATCCATTGGCCGTTCATTTCGACATGCGAAAGATGGTGGCCAATTTTCACCACCACTCCCCGCGCCCCCGCATCGTCAAAAAGTATATTGCTGCCGCCGCCAATCACCACGAATGGCAAAGAAAGCCGGTGTAATTCCCGCATAAGGGTTTGCGCCTGCCCGATACTGTGGGGTTCGACCAGCAAATCGGCGGGGCCGCCGATACGCCACCAGGAATGATCCCGCAAGGGAACGGCAAAGCCGTATTGCCCGATGTCGTGCCGGGTCAGCCCTCGCAATTGTTCATACATAGCTGATGGTGCCTCCGAGGCGCCGCAGTTTTTCAACAAAATGGTTGTATCCACGCTCCACCTGCCAGGCGTTGGTGATAACGGTCTCTCCTTCGCTTGCGGCCAATCCGGCCAGTGTCAGGGCGATGCCGGCCCGCAAATCGAGGGCGCGGACCTCGGCGCCGTGCAGCGGCGCGCCTCCCTGAATGCGCAGGAGATTGCCGTCGATCTGGTAGCACAAACCCATTTTGGCCAATTCTTCGGCATAGCCGTAGCGGCCGGGAAAGCGCAAATCGACAATCACGCTCTGTCCGTGCGCAAAAGCGCCGTAAACAGCCAGGAGCGGCTGCATGTCCGAGTTGATGCCTGGATACGCCCCGGTACTGATCTCGATTGGATAACACCGGCCCCCGCGAACGATCAAACTGTCTTCACCTCTGAAGAAACGGGCCCCGCTCTCCCGCAGATGAATCAGCGGCACCTCCAGAGCGCTGTAGGGGAAATCATGAATTTCAATGGCGCCGCCGGTAACCACCGCCGCCACCAGCCAGGTTAGGGCCTCCATATTGTCCGGTAGGATGCGGTATCGGGTGCCGGTCAGCTCTTCTCTCCCAGTAATGTCGATCCGCTCTTGCCCGTACACCTCAATTTTGGCGCCCATGCTGCGTAAACAACGAATCAAATCAAGGATTTCCGGCCGGATGTGCGGGTTCCACACCCGCGTCACCCCCTTGGCCAAGGTGCCGCACAGGATAGCATTCTCGGTGGCTCCGGTCGATCGCAACGGCAGGTGAATATCCGCTCCTCGCAGGCCCTGTGGCGGCGCCGCCGCGCACAGGAATCCGTCTTCCTCCCAAACTATGGCGCCAAGACGCTCGAGAAGCATCTGATGCAGATCGTACTTGCGTTCGCCAAGGTTGCAGCCGCCGGGCAATGGCACTTTCCCTCTGCCGATACGGGCGGTGAGTACGCCGAGAATCAGCAAAGTATTGCGGATGGAGCGTCCTTGCCAATGCAGGACCGGCGAAGGTTCATGCTGCTCTTCGATAAGAATGGTATCTTTCATCACACTGCATCTTTTCCCCAACACCGTGAGCATCTCCACATGCACTTGCGCGTCGAGGAGACCTCCTGGATAATTCAAGAGATGCACAGAGTCACTGGTCAAAAGGGATGCGGCAAGCAGGCGAAGCACGCTATTTTTGGCGCCACTGATGCGAACCTCACCGGTCAAGCGTGATGGAAGCACATGATAGGAAAACTCTTGCGCCCGATCGTTCATACGAGCCTCTTTGCGGTCCAAAGTCATTTTTTCGACAAGCCCCTCCCCCCCCGGGGCGGACCGACGAAAAAGAGGAAAAACGTCAACGGCGCAGTATCCGTTTGCCTAATTCCCTGACGGGGTGCAGACTGTTGTCGCGGACAACCGGCATGAGACAAGTCGCCAGGGAGAGAGTTTGCCGCCATGGGGGAAGCTGTACCTCGGGCCTGGTTACCCACTGGTAAATTTCCCGAAGGCGCGGCGCGCCATGGGTTACGTCAATCTCGCGGAAAACGAATTCGCGGCCAAAAGCCCCAAGCCGCTGGCATTGCTCCGGATCGCGCAGCAAATTTTTAATGTCCGCAGCCAGCGGTTCGGCGCCCGCTTCTTTATCCTGCTGATTTCTGCCGCTGAAGTTGTACCAGGCAAGGGTATCGGCGGTGTCTGGCGACATGAGGCCGGCATAGCCTGTTTCCCCGACGATCAAGGTTGGCTTGCCATACGCCATGCCTTCGAAGGCGCTGCGGCCTACTCCCAGGACAATATCCGCCCGCTGCAACAGGCGAAAGGCCTTCATCATTGGCCCAATTATGACCACCAGCTCCGATCCATAGCGTTCCCGGATAATCTCCACACGCATTTTGGCCCGCTCATGCAAAGGGCCGTTGCCGAATAACGGGTTGTTGCCGATGAGCACGAGTTGAAAACGGATACCCTGAGAAAAGAGTATTTCAGCCGCGTCCAAAGCTTTATTGATGGAATAAAGTTTTGAGTTGCTGATCATCATAATTTTCGGCAATGACGGATCTAAGCCCAAGGTTTGGGCCTCTTCCTCGCCAAGCCGGTGCCGCTCATCCACGATCTCCCCGATGTCGAGTCGAGTTCGCATAACTTCCACCCGGCTGGCCGGCCAGTGAAAGGTTTGGATCATTTTTGTTTTCTGCTCTTCGGAAAACACGATGAGAATCGGAGCGACCGGCAGGTTGTAATAAGGATCGATGCCGCCGCAAAGGGTGCACAAGACAGGCACCCGCTCGTACCGGCCGGCGGCATAGGCATGGAAATATGATATGGCGTCAAAGGCATGAATCAGGTCGATTTTATGCAGGTGAATGATTTCACGCAGGCGGCGCACAGCCGCAAATGACTCCCAAGTGAAATAAGTCGGCCTGGTCCCGTGGGAAAAGGGAATATGAACCGTTTCAAACGGTATGTCCCGCTTGATGACTTCAGTCATGCTTCCTTCTCCTCCAGCGAAGATGGGAGAAATTCCGTGCCTCCGCATCTCTTTGGCGATTGTGGTGGTGGAGAGGATATGGCCGCCGAGATGGGCTTGAAAAACCGTATACAAAACATTCATATCTGATCTGTGGAATTTGTGGGTCACTCCTGAAAATAAGTCCCGGAATCTGAATTCTGCCGGCGGTGAAAAAGGGAGTGTCTGTCGCTCCGTCATCCTCGCCACTTCCTGCTATTGCCAATCGTGCTGTCGCGCGGTTTCCTGCCTTGCTTTGCCAGAGAAACCCTCTTGCAAGAATTTTCAGGCTTGGATAGATGGGATGCGTATTAAAATTATCTTGAAACGTCCGGAAACACAACAAAAAACGCGATTTATCCATGACACATGAAAATGGCGTAAATGGCGTGAAAATTGAGATGGCAGGAAGCAGGCGTGGTATTTTGCGCCAGTTGGGAGAGTGTCTTCCGTTTGGTGGAAATGGCGGTCGCCTGACGGCTCAAACATCAGGCGCTTGCTGTGGGGAGCGGCGTAAAGCGGGTAGTCAGATTGAAGGTTTTGCTGGCATACAGCGCCAAAGACTCCTCATAAATTTCGCTGAGGAAGCACATTCATCAGGTTCTGACCGCCCCGATGATGGGTAATTGGTGATGCCGCTGTTTCATTCCGCGGCATTGCATCTATGATCCGGATTATCTGTGCTCCGAGCATTATCTGCACGGTGAGAAATGGCAACAACAGGGCATCGATGAACGAGATGCTCACGCAATAGCCCACCAGTCCGGCTTCGAGGCCAAGCAAAGTATCATGGATCGGGCGTGTTTCCTCGGTCGGTGGCCGGCCGGCCCATTGTAATTTGCGCGCCCGCCAGAAGAAACCTATGATCAGCCAGAACACCGGTATGGCGAGAAACAAACCACCTTCCGGAAACATTTGGCCGAACCAGGTGCTATGCCCGACCTTGTAGCCGGAAAAAGAATAATTAAGCAGGTCTTGATCAAACCGCTGAGTTAATTCCGGGTAATAACGATAAGCGGCTTTGGCTTTCGCAAAATTTAATATACCGACGCCGAAGAATGGATGATCTTGAAAAATCAGCCATCCCGCCTGCCAAAGTACCTGACGTGAACCAGCGGAATATTCCTGTTCCGGGTTTTTGCTGTTAATGGTATTCAGGCGGGCGATATAATCACCGGATAATAATGGGACCACATTCAGGAGGACGAGGAAATAGCAGATTCCAAGCCATATTCTTTTTCGTGAAGTCAAGAGCAGGTAGAGGCAGCCGGCGGCAAGTCCGAGAAATCCGCCGCGGGAATTGGTGAATACGATCATGCCGGCAATCAGGGTGGTGGCGGTCAGCCCGAATATTTTTTGCCACCATTTACCAGCGGTAAAAATCTTATGCACCCCTAACGGTAAGAACAACACCCCCAATGCGGCTAACATATTGGACTCGCCGACCTGACCTAGCATATCTTCCAGCCGCTCATTGCCTTGAAAACTCTGAACCCATCCCCAGGCGGAAAGGAGCATTGTCATGAGCAGTAAAATATCAATTATTTGAAGAGCTTGTTGTTTTTCCCGTAGTGTGCCGAGGATCAGCCAGCAAACGATCAGCAATCTGTAAAAATCTCCCAGGAAAGCCCAGGCTGCGGGGTTGGATGGAAAGTCCGTGAAAAGCAAAGAGATGGTCATGGCCAGACAGACCCACAGCGCCAGCCACCATTCCCGGACGGTAAGCGGGCCGGTTTTGCTCCCTTTGTCGATAAGAAAGCCGAGCAAGGTGCTGCCTATGCTCACCTTAAAAATGATCACACCGGTATCACCACCCCAGAAAAGCATCTCAGGGCGGATGATGTTGGCGGAGAGATAAATCGCCACGCCCCAGAATGGACGTTTCAAACTGATGCCGAAAATGAGCGGCAGGCAGAGATAGAAGAGCATGGTTCGCATAGCTTACCTATCGCGCTGATCTATGCCGACAAAGTCGGACATTGAATATTGTGAGGAAGCCATACTTTCAGCTTCGCGCCAGCCGTGCCAGCAAATTATGAACACCGACCAGCATGGCGAGACCGAGAAAAAAGACCACCAAGCCGGAAAATTCATGGAGGAAACCCTCGGCCACCCGTGAGCCATAGATATTGGCCAGGAAGGCGGTGCCGGTCAGGCGGATGATATTGGCAGCAATGGCCACCGGGGCCGCGGCAAAAAACAGGACAACCTTGAGCCAAGGGCGGAAATCGGAGAAAAAGGCCAAGGCGGCGGCCAAAGCGAACATAGTCAAGAGCGAGCGCAGGCCGGAGCAGGCGGCCACCACTTCCAGCGTCGTTTCGGCGAGGTGCAGGACGTTGCCTTCGCGAAAGACCGGAATCCCCATGGCGTAAATAATTTTCTCAGTCAGCGTGGTGCTGAAGAGCTGCATCGGAAAGGCAATTTGGTTCCAGACGATCGCCGGCAGGGGAATCATGAAAATCAGGTAAAGAATTGGCGAGGCAAGGATGCGCAGGAAAGGCCGGCCGCCGAGGAAAGCAGTGAGACCAAAAAGAACGATGAGCAAAGACAATCTTTGGGTGAAAAATTCCGAACCAGCCTTGCCGATGAGAAGAAGCGCCAAGCCGGCCACCAACAGCGGAAGGCCGCTGTTCATCGGCTTGGCAACGGCTGCGGTGAGTTGGCGGCGCCGGGAATAAATCATATAGGCGGCGATAAGAGGGATGAAATAGCCATGCGAATAATCGGGGTTTTCGCTCCAGTCCCGCGCTAGTGGGGCAAGAAAAGGCCAGTACAGGCCAATGAGCGCGACAATGACGATGGCCGCCGCCAGCGGCCATGACAAACGCCGTGAGGAATTGATGGGCGTCATAGGTCGGCGCTAGGCAAGAAGTCGTTCAGGGCCGGCAGCGCCATTTCGGCAAAGCGTCGCACCCGCTGTTCCGCCGCTTCCACCTGGCCATCGGTGGCGTAGCTCATGATGCGGACAAAGGTGCCGTCGCGGCGGCCCATGAAAAGGGAGTCTTTGATCAACCAGAATTTTTCCCAATATTCCGATGAGATAATTCGCCCGCGGTTCTGATACCAGTACATCACCACCTGTTGCTCGACGCCGTTTTCAATCAGCATCTCGGCTATTGCCGTTTGCTGGCTGCCGATATTCAACGACACCTGACGAGTGGAGTAGATATTCCAGCCGCCGCCAGGCAGGCAATTTTTCGGGGAATGATAAGCGCCAGTGACGCCGACGGCGCTGTAGTAGCCGACATACAGATTGATCCGCTCACCGGCGTCGTTGATGTAATTGTATTGGATGTAATCATCGACGCCCAGCATCGCCAGTTCCGCCGCCGAAGACTGAAGCGCGCCCGACAAACGGTAATCGCCGAGGTGCTGCGGAAAATCGGCGAGGGCCCGCTTGATAGGAACAGCCTTGACCTCGGCGGTCGTATGCAGCGCATACCAGGTGACGGCGAACAGCAGCAGCACCAAAAAAACACGGCCTTTTCCCATGGGATTCCTGTTTACCAATGGAAGAAATCACGCTGCATCGAAAGCACGAGCATCAGCCGCTGCTCGTCGTAGTTGTCTTCCGGCAAATCGCCATCCTGGGTGGTGTAGGTGTAGTTGAGGCCCAGCGAATACCAGCGACCAAAACTGTAAGACAGGCCGCCGCCCAGGCTATATTGCCTGGTGTTGCGGCTGCCATTGCCCAGCCCATTTGCCCCCTGTTGCGTCACATTTTCATCGGCGGCGGTGGCCATCAGGTTGAGGGAGAGGTTTTGACTCAGGGCTTGGGAAATGCCGACGCCAGCCCGCCAGTATTCGGTCAGGCCATTATCGCCGCTGTTGCCTGAGAAATTGCGATTTTCCATGCCATGCGAGACATTGAAGCTGATCTGGCCAGTCGCGCTCCATTGGTGGCTATAGCTGGCATTCAGAGCGTAACTCCAGGATCCGTTGTCGCTCTTCTCATACGTTGGTCCGGCGGAGAGGGAAAAGGTCGCTTTGGGGTTTATCTCCCAGGTCCAGCCGAGCAAAAGAGTATGAACCTGGCTGTTCGCCCGGCGGTCGTCGTCATAGGCGCTTACACCGAGGGAATAGCTCAGGCTCAGAGGGTGGTGGGGAATGGTCAACGATTGAAGCGAGGTGCTGACATGGTATTCATCGACATCTGCGGAAGCGCTGTTTGCCGCCCCCTGACCGGCTTGATCGGATGAGCCTGTGACATAACTCGCCGTCGCCGTCAAAGAATACTGCGAGTTCAGACGGTGCCTGATATCGGCGGAAACGGTATGCCTATCGAAATCTTGGTTTGATCCAGCCCGTTGGTCATAACGCAGTTGATCGAACTGATAGCCAAAATTGAAGAAGCTGTCCTCCCAGTATTGGTAGGAGGTGTTGGCGCTGAAGGTGTTGTCGGAATACTTTTGCCGGCCGGTTTGACCGGTCAATTGGCTGTCGTTGATTGGCGGCGAGGGTTGCGTCCCGCCAGTCCCGCCCGCCCCTTGTGAGCCGCCCGGACTGGGCGCCGGTTGTGGCGTGAAACGGGCCCGGTTGATATTGTCAAGGTCGGTGTCTGTTTCCTGATAGCTGTCGGCAATGGCAAAGGTCCAGCGGCTGGTTGGCGACCAACTGGCGCTTCCCTTCACCCCTTGCCGCAGGTCGCCGTTGTCGCCGTCGCCATAGGCGACGCTGGGCGAGTAGGTCAGCTCGATGGAATTTTTATCACCAAGGCTTCTGACGGTTAACGCCGGGCTGATGATGATGCGGGAGTAGTTGTCGTTGCCGTTAGTTTGCGCGGCGTCGCCGCTTTTGTCATATATCTCATAGCTGATGCTCCCGCCACCGGAGAGGGAGTTTTCCCGGGCCTCCGTCTGCCGGGCCGCTTGCGGCGCCATGACGGCCAAGGCGCACAGAGAGAACAAGGCAACTTTCTTTTTCATAAACAATAATCTTTCGCGGAAGAATTATGTGTCCTGAACGAGCAAAAATTGTCCGTTCAGGGGTGGTCTTTCAGTGAACGATAATAATGTCATCCGCTTTGATGGTAATATTTCGTTCTAGGTTTTTACCAGCGAGAAAATCGTCATAATCGAATTTCAGAGTGTTTCCCTGAAATTCTCTGGTCAACTCGTTCGTTGCCTTACGCACCACGGTGACTTTCGAGTTGGCCCATTGGTCAAAGCCGCCAGCCTCGGCAATGGCCTGCACAAGATTGATCGGGTAATTGATCGGATAAACGGCCGGCTTTGCCACCTTGCCCATCACGGTATACCATTGGCTGTTGCTCTTGTGCAGCACCACCGTCACTACCGGATCGTCATAAACGGTGGAAAAAAGCGTTTTCAGCATATCGGCGAGCTGGGTTGGGGTCAGGCCGGCGGCCTGCACGTCGCCAACATGTTTCAAAGAAATACGGCCATCGAGCCGTACCGTCACCCCTTGATCATTGCCGCTTTTTGTCTCGCCGGCGACGCCGTCATTGCCGGCGGCCATATTGCCCTCGCCATAAATGCTGACGCCCAATACGTCGCCGTGGCCGATGACATACTCCGATTGGCTCGCCACCTGCAGGGCGCCAACTTTTTTCAGGCCTTCCTGCTTCAGTTTGGCCGAGGCCGGAATGTCTTTTGTCGATTGCGCCGCAAGAGCGCTGGAAACGCCGGAAACGGCAAGCAGCGCCGCCAGCAAACAAGCGGCCAGAGAGACGACCATCCACCTTTTATTCACAGCAGCACCTCATTCATTATAAGAAAAGACAAAACGCCGGTTTTTCTCGCAATCCTCTTCGAGGAAAAACCGGGCGGCAAGCGGTGGCTCCGAAGGGCTTCCGATAGGGTTCCCGAAGCCGGAGCATGACCGCCTGGTGATTATACGCGAAGAATTTTATCAGGAAAGTTAGCTTTTTGCAAAGCACTGTAATCCGGACAAAAAAAAATTATGCCCCCGGCGCCAGCGGCCGCCAGGCGGTTTTGCGCGTCCGCGCCTTGACCAACTGTTCAGGCGCCAGAGAAAAAATCTCCGCCGCCGCGGTCAGGGGTTTGACGCCGGATTCGCCGCTCGAGTAATTGATGGTAATGAAAACAGTTCCTTCGGCCAAGGCGCAGGCGGCAATCAACGGACGGATGTCTAGCCGCCGAGTTTTGCCTTTGTGCTCGCGCTCGATCGGCCAATTGACCGAGGCGATGAAATTTGCCAATTTTTTATCGCTGTCTTCTGGCAGCGCGAGATTGCGGATCTCGTAATCGCAGGCGATATTTTGCGGAATGCGGCCTTGATGGCCGATGAGGGCCGTCGCCGTCATGCCGGGGGGCAAGGCCGCGTTCAGGTGTTGCAGGGTTTCTTCGGGATTATTTATTTCCTTGGGCGAATCGATGAGGAAATACTCGCATTCGCTTTCGGTGCCCACCGGCAGGGCCGGCGCGAACGACACCTTGGGCGCGGGGTTGAAGCCTTCGGAAAAATGCGTGGCGATATTTGCCCTGCGCAGAGCACGGAAGATGATTTGCAGAAAGTCGAGGTGCCCGAGAAAGGCGATGGCGCCCAGGCGGAGGTAGCTGATCAGATAATGGTGGTGCTCCTGGCCTGTTTTGGCGATAGCGGCGGCGCGGCCAGGCGGTTGGCGGGGCGCCATTGTTGCGCTAGCCCCGATTTCCGGCACTGTCACCGGCAGCGATTGTCCCGCCGCCGCGTTTTGATCATGGACGATGGGCTGTATGGTCTTGAAATCGCAGACGCCGCATCCCTGGCAGCCATGGTAGCGGCAATCGGGGGTGTAAAGTTCCCGTTGGCTTTTGCCTGATTCCGCAAGAAGAAATTCAGTGGTGACGCCGCTCTCCAGATGCGACCAGGGCAAAATCTCCCCTGGCGCCCGCGCCCGCAGATACTCTTCGAGGACGATGCCGCGCTGGGCCGCCGCCTCGCGCCAGATGGCCAGCCGGAAATGCTCCGACCAGCCATCGAGCCTTGCGCCCAGCCGCCAAGCGGTTTCAATGAGGCCGGCCAGTTTCCGGTCGCCGCGGGAGAAAACACCTTCGAGAAAGCTTTGCTCCGGAATCTGCCATTTAATGGTCACGCCTTTTGCGGCATTTTGCCGGAGAAAGGCAATCCTTGCCCGTCCTTCGTCGATGCCCAGTTGCTCTTGCCACTGGAAAGGCGTGTGCGCCTTCGGCACGAAAATGCCGATGCTGGCGGTGATGTTCTTTTTGCCGCCGCCACCGGCGCCGCTGGCGGCGCGGATTTTCCGGCACAGATCAAGAATCGCCTCGATGTCTTCCTGGGTTTCGCCGGGCAGGCCGATCATGAAATAGAGTTTAATCGCCTGCCAGCCGAGGGCAAAGGCGGCCTGGCAAGTGGCCAGCAGGTCTTTTTCGCTGATGCCCTTGTTGATTGCCCGCCGCAGCCGCTCGCTGCCGGCCTCCGGCGCCAGGGTGAAGCCAGTTTTGCGCACGCGGCGAATCTGCTCCATAATTTCCGGCGTCAAAGTGCCGACCCGCATCGACGGCAAGGAGACGCTGACAAAACTGTCCGTGAAACGATCGGTCAGTTGCATGAACAGTTGCGGCAGGCAGGAGTAATCGCCGGTGGAGAGCGATAGCAGGGCCAACTCCTCGAAGCCGGAATGGGCGATCCCGGTTTCGGCCAGACGCATGACTTGCCCGGCCTCGCGTTCCCGCACTGGGCGATAAACGATGCCCGCCTGGCAAAAACGGCAGCCGCGGGTGCAGCCGCGGGCGATTTCTATGCCCAGCCGGTCGTGGATAATTTTTGTGTTCGGCACCAGCGGCCGCAAGAGGTGGCGGCAGTCATCGAGATTGGGCAAAACACGGCGGCGTGGTGGTATGACGGTCTCGTCAACTGGATGGATGCCGGTTTCCCCGTCGATAAAGAGCGACGGCACATACATGCCGGGAATCGCCGCCATTTGCCGTAAAAGCGCGGCCTTGGGCCGGGGATCTTTTTTATTTTCCGCGAGCAGCCGGACAATATCGACAATCGCTTCCTCGCCGTCGCCGAGCAGGATGGCGTCAAAAAAAGCGGCCACCGGCTCTGGGTTGAAGGCGCCGGCGCCGCCGCCAAGGATGAGAGGGAACGAGGCATCGCGCTGGGCGGCGTAAAAAGGAATGCCGGCGAGGTCTAAAATAGTCAGGATGTTGCTCGAACACAGCTCATAGGGCAGGGTGATGCCGAGAAAATCGAAATCGGCCAGCGGCCGTCCCGATTCCAATGACGTCAATGGCGAACCGGCTTGCCGCAGCAGGGCTTCGGCGTCTTTGTCCGGGCAATAGCAGCGCTCGGCCAAGGCGTCTTTTCGAGCATTTATAATATGATAGAGGATTTGCAGCCCCTGATGGGACATGCCGATTTCATACAGATCGGGAAAGACCAGCGCCCCGTGGATGCCGATTTCCAGCCAGGGTTTGCGGATGCTGTTGAATTCATTGCCCAGATAACGGCCGGGCCGCTCGGCCTGATGTATGAATGATTTGTTGTTCATCGTGATTTACGGGAAAAGAACGGAAAATGCTACACCAGCGCCTTCTTTACTCAAATTTGTTTGACTTTTCAAACCGTGATGCGGTATGCAATCAAGTATTCATTTCGCCTCGCAACCTGGCGGGGCGAGAGGGCTTTCATTCTCCATTTGTGTACCCCAGCATGAAGACCTTGACGCGCACACTATTCATCATTTTGTTACTGGCCTTTTTTTCTCAAAGCGGGGTGGCCGCCGTTCTCGAGAAGGTAACGAACCAAAGTCTCGAGGACGGCCGGGTGCTGGTCAACCTCTTTTTCAACGAACACAGCAACCCGAAATTTTTTTCCCTGCCTGGCGACTCGCCGCGATTGGTGCTCGATTTCCCCGATGCCCGCTATCTGGGACAGCAGAAGATAGCCGTCGATGGCGCCATCCTGCAGGCGATCCGGATTTTTACCCATCAGAACCCGCTGAAGACCAGGGTGGTGTTCGATCTGCATTCCGGCGCCGTGGATTACAAACAAGAATTTCTTGAAGACGGTCGCACCCTGCGCATCAGTCTGTCTGGCAAAGGGCAACCGCCGCCCGTCAAAACGGCGGTGGTGGCGCCGGGGGCACCAGCCAAAGCAGCAACCGCCGCCTCACCGCCTGTCAAAACGGAAGCTGCCGCCGCGTCGCCCGTCAAAGCGGCAACTGTCGCCGCGCCGCCCGTCAAAACAGAAGCTGTCGTCTCGCCGCCCGTCGAAGCGGCAACCACCGTCTCGCCGCCTGTCAAAACGGAAGCTGTCGCCGCGCCACCCGTCAAAGCGGAAGCTGTCGCCTCGCCGCCCGTTAAAACGGAAGCCGCCATCTCGCCGCCAGCCAAAACGGTAACTGTCGCCCCGCCGCCAGCGGAACCGAAGGCCGCTTTGCCGCCGGCGCCAAAAGAGACGATTTCGCCGCCAAAAACAGAATCGCCGGCGAAACCGCCAACCGAGGTGCCGCCGGCCGCCACGGGAAAAACCGAGCAAGGGCTTTCCGGCGCGGGAAAATCCGCCGCGTCCTCTCCCTTTGACAGCCCTTTTCTGGCCACGGAAGCGCCAGCCAAGCCGGGCGAGAAAACCGCGCCGCCGGCCGCGCCGAACGCCACGCGGCTGTTGGGCTATGCCCTTGTCAGCCAGCCAGCGGAAAACGATGTGCTGCGCCTGCAACTGGATGGCTACGCCAATCCAGAGATCACCGCCCATGAGGGCAACGAGCCGCAACTGGTTTGCTTTTTCCCAAAGATGCGCCTCGCGGTCAAAAAAGGAATTAACCGCCCGTTGTCAGGAAAGTTTGTCCGGAAAATGAAGGTGGAAGAGCAGAAGAAGCCGCTTGGCGTCAGGATGGTAATCGATCTGCAAAGCGGCTACGATTATTATGTCCAGAAGATATTCAATACAGACGAATCAGCCTTTTTTTTAGTCATCAACGTCTCCAACCCCTGAATCACGGCATATAGAGTTCCTGAAAATTTTCCGGCTTTTGCAGCCGGAAAAGCTCTTCCGGGCAGGTCGCGGGCGTTTGCGGGTCTGAGAACAGGATGTCAATGACGCCGCCGCCTTCCAAGCCGCTGATGGTGATTTTCCCCGGTTGCAAGCAGGGATCGTCATTTTGCCGGTCGCCGTAGTCGAAGCGGGCAACCGTTTTCCCCCTTTCATCGCTGATGACGCGGGCGACGATGATGCGCTTTGCCGCATCGACCAGGATATGCTCATGAAATCCTTGCCCCTTGACGCCCGGCGTCCCCGACGGGAAGGGCAGCGTCCAGACAAACCACAGGCCCCGGCCCTGGCGGTCGGGCCGCACCTCGGCCTCCTCAGCCTTGACCTGGCCGGCGCCGCCAGCCAGCCAGTTTACCCAGTCGCCAAAGGCAAGGGCTACGGGCAAGTTGTTGTGAGCCAAGTAAGAAAATATCCGGCCATGCAGATAGGTTTTACGCGGCATCAGCAATTGCTGAAAGCGCGCCCCGTCGCTGGTGGCCAAAACCAGCGGCTGGCCAAAGGGGTTGCTGCTGACGAATTTTATCCATGATGGCCGCCGCCACAACAAATAGCCGCTGGCCGCCGCGTCTTGCAGCGGGCTTTTCAAGGTCAAATTGACATCGGCGTCCCGGCAAAGCGGGCATTTTTTTTCGGCGGCCGCCACGGAGGCCAGCAGTTGCCGCCCGCCATCCATTTCGTCTCCCTGCAGGGTGTCGCCCCAGTCGGGCCGGGCGCAGGAGACGAGCGACAGCAGCAAAAGAGAGAGGAGCGCGTGGGAAAGACAAGAGCGAAAACTATTTTGCCTGGCTGAGGCTTGACTTGTGCTGATCGATTTTTTGTTGCAGTAAACGGCGTTTTTCCGGGTCATGGCTGTAGCGCAGGGCGTTTTCGTAAGAGAGGAAGGCCTGTTCCGGCATTTGCAGGGACAGGTAGACATCGCCTAAATGTTCATGAATATCCGGATCTTCCGGTTCCAGTTCCAGCGCTTTCAGCAGTTCGTCCCGCGCCTTGTCCTTTTGTCCAAGCCGAAAGTAGACCCAGCCCAGACTGTCGCGGATGAAGCCGCTGTCCGGCTTGATCGCCGCCGCCTGCTGGACGTAGGCCAAGGCCTTTTCCAGGTTGATGTTCTGATCGGCCCAGGTGTAGCCGATGAAGTTCAAGGCTTCCGGATTGCCCGGATGCAGTTGCAGCACCTTTTCCATGCTTTGCAGCGCTTCCAAGGGCTTGCCGGTTTTTTCCAGCAGCAGCGCCCGCTCAAAAAGGATTTGCTCGTTGGTTGGGTAAAAGCGGATGCCGGAATCGAGCACCTCCATGGCGGCGGTATTTCTGCCCGTTTCCTGATAGAGTGATGACAACAGCGCGAAAAAGAGCGGATGCCGCAGTTCGGCGTTGGCGATAATTTTCATCAGCAGGCTGATGCCTTGCGCGTTTTCTCCCCTTTCCCGCAGAATGCGCACCTGCAAATAGACCGCTTCCGGATAAATGTCGCTGCGCGGCAGGATGGCGCGTAAATAAGACAGGGCCTTTTTGAAGTCGCCGTCTTGATAGGCGATGAGCGCCAGCAGATAAGTCGCCTCTATGCTGTCCGTGTCTTGCCGGTGTTTTTCCAAGAGGGTCTTGGCCTCGGCGGTGTGGCCAAGGCGCAGCAAGAGCTTGCCGATCGAGGTGTCGAGGCGGGCGGGATGCTTGCTCTCCTTTTGCAGGGCCAGGAGTTCATCGAGAGCGCGTTGATCCTCGCCCATGCTCATGAGCGTTTGCACCCGGCCGAGACGGGCGCGTTCGTCGTCGGGTTCCTGTTTGAGGATGCTATCGTAAAGCCGCATCGCCTCGCCGTATTTCTCCTGATTGGCGTAAAAATCGACCATCTCATAAACGAGATCGGCGGACCAATTCAAGGCCAGCGCCTTTTCATAGGCGGCGGCGGCTTCCTCGCGTTTCTGGCGTAGGGTCAAGAGGCGCCCCAAATACAGCCAGGCGTAGTATTCTTCCTGATTTTCAGTAAGCAGCCGCCGGAAAATTTCTTCGGCCTTGTCAAGCTCCATCTGCTGGCTATAAAGAATGCCCAGGCGCACCAGGATGCCGCTGTCGTCCGGGTCTTGCGCCAGCGCCTCCCGATAAAGACGGATCGCCTCCGGCCGGTTCATCTGCTGAATGCGGATGTGGGCCAAAAGCAAATACTGCGATTTGTCGCTTGGATCCCGCTGAATATTTTTGGCCAGCCATTCGGCGGCCTGGTCGGTCTCCCCCATTTTCATGAGCAGAATGGGGATTTTTTTCTCGATCACGGCCGAGGATGGATCGCAGGTCAGGGCCTTTTCAAAGGCGTCAAGGGCCGCTTCCATATCCTGGTTGTATTCGGCATGGCTGCCCCAGAGAAAATAAAAAAAGGCGCAGGCGCGATTGAGCCGCTCCCGGACTGGTTTCTGGGCGGGCGCCGCCGGCGCCATGGCGGGCGTATCCGGCGGGGCCGGGAGACCCTCCAGCGGTTGGCTTTGGGCCAGAGCGGCCGGTTCCGGCAGCGGTGTGGCGTCATCCGGCGACAGCGGTTTTTTGGCGCCGCAGGCGGCAAGGCAGCAAATCAGCGCCAGTGGGAGCAGCAAGCGGCTCATGGTTGCGGCTCCGCGAAAAGGGGCAATACGGCTTGCACAATCGCCGCGTGGACAACTTCCATCGGCTGGCTGGCGTCAATCCGGCGAATATAAGGAAAAGAAAGCGTATCAAAAATCCGTCGCACCTCCCGCAGGTAGGCCAGCCGCTCGAAATCGTTTGGCATATCGCCGCGTTGCCTGATCCGGGTGATGCCCACGGCGGGATCCCCGGACAAAAGCAAGGCCAGATCGGGTTCTGGCGCGAAGCTGTGGGCGTCGATTATTTCTTGCGCATCGATGCCCTTGGCGCCCTGATAAGCGATGGTCGAAAGAAAGTAGCGGTCGCACAGCACATGCTTGCCGGCCTCCAATTGCGGGCGCAGATAGTTTTCGACATGCCATCGCCGGTCGGCGATGAAAGCGGCCAACTCTTCTTCAGGGCGGAAGCGGTCGCGGGCTTTGAACATTTCCCGGATGACGAGACTGTGCGGGCCATCGCTTGGTTCGCGGGTGACGGCCAGCGGCAGGCTGCGTTGGCGCAGGACATCGGCCAACAGGGCGAGCTGGCTCGATTTGCCCATGCCGTCGATGCCTTCAAAGACGATGAATTTGCCCGGAGTCATGGCGCGCCCCGATGACGGTTACGGGCGATGGCCGCGGCCATTTCTACCGCCGCCGCAAGGCTTTGGTGGCTGGCCTGGCTGGTTCCGGCAATATCGTAGGCGGTGCCGTGATCGACCGAAGTGCGGACAATCGGCAAACCGCAGGTGACGTTGACGCCATCGGCGAAATGCAGCAGCTTGAAGGGAATCAGACCCTGGTCGTGGTACATGCAGATGACGGCGTCGTAGCGTCCGGAGGCGGCGCTGTGGAAGACCGTATCCGGCGGCAGCGGGCCGTGGGCGTCGATGTTTTCTCGTCTGGCGTCGGCGATGGCGGGCGCTATGAGCCGCGCTTCCTCATCGCCGAAAAGGCTGTCTTCCCCGGCATGGGGATTGAGCGCCGCCACCGCCAGGCGCGGATGCGCCATGGCGAAATCGGCGCACAGGGTAGCATGGCAGGCGCGGATAGAGGCAAGAATCTCTTCGTGCTTCAGGCTGGCGGCAACCTCTTTCAGCGGGCAATGGATGGTCACGAGCATCACCTTCAGCCGGTCGCCGGCAAGCATCATGTGGCAGCGCGGCGTTGCGGTCAAAGCCGCCAGCATTTCGGTGTGGCCAGGATAAGGATAACCGGCGTCATGCAGGGCTTTTTTACTGATTGGCGCCGTGATCATGCCGGCAAAAACGCCTTTTTTTATCAGACGCACCGCCTCGGTGATATATGAAGCCGCCGCTTCGCCGGTGGCGGCATCCGGCTGGCCCCAGACCAGCGATTGGGCGTCAAGATGAGAAAGGGCTAGAACTGGCGCCGCCTTTGCCGGTAAAATCTCGCCTGGCTGCCAGGGAAGAAAATCCAGAGAAATGGCGCACACTTCCGCCGCGCGCTCAAGCGCCGCCATATCGCCGATGACCACCAACGGCGGGCGCACGGACAATGTATCGTCGGCAAAATAGCGGACGATGATTTCTGGCCCGATGCCGACCGGACATCCCATGGTGATGGCAAAAAGCGGCATGTTCACGGCATTTGAGAGTGGATTGAGGTTCGTTGTTACAATGCCGCCTCGAAAGCGTTTTCGATCAGCGAAAACTGTATGCGTCCCGCCGCATCAATATTAACACAAACCACGTCGAAACGCGCCGTCGTTTGTGGGGGCTGTCTGGCCATATACTCCAAAGCGATTTTGGTGATCTGGCGCTGCTTTTTCGGCGTCACCGCCGCCGCG
>Ga0209629_10000666_pt1 | contig 19444 bp, 13 predicted proteins | sample TergutCu122P5_FD_187286 | JGI IMG/M metagenome (GOLD analysis project Ga0209629, IMG submission 187286) | Cubitermes ugandensis P5 segment gut microbial communities from Kakamega Forest, Kenya - Cu122 P5 (SPAdes) (version 2) | ecosystem: Host-associated > Arthropoda: Insects > Digestive system...
TCGCCGTTGTACAGCACCTCGGCGGCGGCAAAGCCGGGGAAGATTTCCACCCCCAGCGCCTCGGCCTGGGCGGCCAGCCAGCGCACCACGTTGCCCAGGCTGACGATGTAGTTGCCGTGGTTGTCGGCAAACGGCGGCAGCAGCAGGTTGGGTATGCGCGCGCCGCCGGTGGCCGACAAGAAGACGTAGGCATCGTCCGTCACCGGCTGATTGAGCGGCGCGCCTTTTTCCTTCCAGTCGGGGATCAGCTCGGTCAGCGCTTTCGGGTCCATCACCGCGCCGGAGAGGATGTGCGCGCCCGGCTCCGAGCCTTTTTCCAGCACCACCACCGACACCTCCTTGCCCTGCCCGGCGGCCAGTTGCTTGATGCGAATCGCCGCCGACAGGCCGGCAGGGCCGGCGCCGACGATGACCACGTCGTATTCCATCGCCTCGCGCGGGCCGAACTGTTGCAGGATTTGGTCGGGTGTCATGTTGTCTTCCTTTGGTTGGCGCGGAGATCACCTCTTGTTCAAGCGATAGGTGTCCGCGGGATGCCGCCGGGCCGGCAGCCTGAACCGGGGTTCAGGTGGGCGAGGTCAGACTGGCCTTGGGTTCATCTGACGCGAGACGATCACGCTGGCCAGACAATGCTTCCAAGCCCTGGCTCATAGAGCATTGGTTCAAGGACATATAAAGCCCGGCGACACCCGCAGACAGCAAGGATTTTAGAGTCTGTTCACCGCCGCCGGTACATGCTGGCCGGAGTGCGGGTCAGGCCCGCACCGTGCAGGCGCGCCAAGGTGTGACCGGCGTGGGCATGGGTAATGGCCAGGCCCAGCGCATCGGCCGCGTCGGGGCCGGGTGCGGCGGGCAGCGCCAGCAGGCGCTGCACCATCGCCTGCATTTGCGCCTTGGCCGCTTTCCCGTGACCGGCCACGGCGCGCTTGACTTGCAGCGCGGTGTATTCGGCCACCGGCAGTTGATTGGCCACCAGCGCGGTAACGCACGCGCCGCGCGCCTGACCCAGCAGCAGCGTCGATTGCGGGTTGACGTTGACGAACACGATTTCGATGGCGGCCTGATCGGGCTGGTAGCGCGCGGCCAGTTCGGTAATGCCGTCAAACAGCAGTTTCAGCCGCGCGGGCAGGTCGCCCGAAGGGACATCCAACGTGCGGATGACGCCGCTGGCAACGTAGGCCAGACGCGGCCCGTCGGCGTCGAGCACGCCAAAGCCGGTGCTGCGCAAGCCGGGGTCGATGCCGAGTATTCGCATGGTGCGTTTTCTTCTTGTCAGGGTAATTCCGCGGCGCGCATGCGCACCGCGATGACCGCCGCGCGCTGCGCCAGATAGGGCGAGGCGGGCCGTTCCTCGAAGTAGCGCGGGCGCGGCAGCATGACCGCCAGGCGCGCGGCTTCCGGGGCGCTGAGCGCCGCCGCGCTTTTGCCGAAGTAATGTTGCGCGGCGGCCTCGGCGCCAAAGATGCCCGCGCCCCACTCGACGTTGTTGAGGTAAAGCTCCAGGATGCGGCGTTTGGACAGAAACGCTTCCAGCGCGTAGGTCAGGATCAGTTCCTGCCCCTTGCGGGCCAGCGTGCGTTCGCCGGAGAAAAACAGGTTCTTGGCCAGTTGCTGGGTGATGGTGGAGCCGCCGCGGATGCGCGGCGGTTTGCGCGCCTGGGCTTGCTGCTCGGCCTTGGCATTGCGCTCCCAGGCTTTTTCCACCGCATCCCAATCCACGCCATCATGGATGACGAAGCCATCATCCTCGGAAGCGATGACAGCGCGCTTGAGGTGGTCGGAAATACGGTCGTAATCGCGCCATTGCTGCTGCCAGCGCGACACACCTGGGCCTTGTGTGGTCAAGCGCCAGATTTCGGAACGCTGGAAGGCGGTTGAGCGCGGGTCCAGGCGCGCCATCAGCGCGATACGGCCAATGAAATACGCCTCCAGCAGCATCAGCGCAGCCACGGCCGGGAGCAGCCAGCGTCCCAGTTTGCGCCAGAATCCGCGCATGCCAGGGCCTGTCATCTACTGGGCGCCACTGGCGCCAGCGCCGGGCGGCGCGGCGTCCGGATTGTCCAGTTCGTCCGCTTGCAGCGTGGTTTCCAGCGTTTGTTCGTGCGTGAAACGAAAACGCGCGGTGATGTCGAACTGGTCGGTGTCCCGCCGCATGGCGAGGGTAAATGGGCCAAACGGCCCGGCGGATTGGGCGATGGCCTCGGCCAGGCGGTCAAGCAACCGGTCGCCCGAGCTTTGCACTACGCGCGCGTCGAGCACGCGGCCGTCGTGGTTGATGCGCAGCGCCATCACCAGTTCGCCATAGAGCTTGCGGCCCGCCACCTGGGGAAAGTCGCGCGTGCCGCGATCTTCGATCATGCGGCGCATGTTGTCGTAGTAGATCGCATAGGTTAAGCCCAGCGTGGCGGGGCTGAGGTATCGTTTGCGCGGGCGCGAGTTTTCCTCTTGTACCCGGCGCTCGATGGCCGCCAGCAGCTTGGAAAGCTGTTGACGCTTTTCTTCCTGCGCATGGGTTTGACGGTTGGCCTTGCGCCGCGGATCGGGTTTCGGCATGGCCGCGAGTTGCGCCTTGACGCGCGCGATCAATTGCTGCTGCTGCTCCTGCAGGGCGTCAATCTGGCGCTGGTTCTGGACAATCAGCGAATTGCCCGCCGTATCCTGGGCGGTAGCCGGCAACGGCGAGCTGACCATGCGCTGATCGGCGGCGTCGCCTCCGCCCGCCAAGTTGACCTGCGCGATCGCCTGCGCCTTGTCGGGCTTGTCATCGGAGCGCGCGTTGACCAGCACCACGTCCAGCGTCGTACTCTGAAACGCGCGTTGAAAACCCTCCGGATTGACAAAGCGCACCACCAATGCCGCTCCGTGCAGCAACACCGACAGGGCCAACGCCCATTGCAGGGTTGAAAGCGATTTGAGCGAGAGCGGCATGGGGGCGGGGCGAGCGGACAACCTTCAACTCGAACCTGCCGGATTATCGGTTGCGCCAGGGTCTGACGCGGAGTCGCTTTCAGCCACATCCACCGCGATGGCAATGGGGCCGGCGACCGGTTCGGCGGCGTCTTCCTCGTCCGCCGTTTCATCAGCGGCGGGCGCGGTATCGTCCAGCACCGCCAGTGCCATGCCGCACACATCCAGCGCGATGTCGTCGATCTCGCCCAGCCGCACCTTCACGCGCCTCCCGCGCGCCAACCCGGATGCAAAGCCTTGCGCGCCCAGCACCGGCAGTATCAGCGGCAGCGTGTCGGCGCGCGCCAGCCAGGCGCCGCCCGGTTGCTCGCGCAGCAGCGTGGCCGTCAGTTCGGTGATGCCGTTCTGGCGCAGGTATTGCAGCGTCCAGAAACGCTCCATGTTGGCCTGGTGCGTGTTGTAAGCCGTGTAGGCGGCATCGAACATGCTGATGATGGCCAGCAGTTGCGCGTCCCTGGGCTTGAACGGCGCGGCCAGCGCCGCGGCCTTGCCGTGCCGCGCGGCGGCGATGATCTGCCACTGGTTGACCAGATCGACATAGCGGCGCAGCGGCGAGGTGCTCCACGCATAGCTGGGCACGCCGATGCCGGCGTGCGGCAGCGCCTTGGCGCCCATGCGCACCTTCACGCCCGGCGCCAGACTGGCCTGGCTGCGGTAAATGGCCGGCACGCCCAACTCCGCCAGCCAACCGCCCCAGGTGCTGTTGCTCAGGATCATGATCTCGGAGACGATCAAGTCCAGCGGCGCGCCGCGCTGTCGCTCGGTGATGACAACCGGCTCGTTGCCGCTGGGCACGTCCTGGCTGTCCTGATCGGCGTCGCGGATCAGGCGGAAGCTGTAATCGGGCCGATTGAACGTTTCCGGCTTGCCGCGCACCGCCTCGCGCCGGCACTTCAGGTGTTGTGCCAAGCGCCACAAAAATGATAGCTGCGGGCGCAGGTTCAGCACCGCTTCGCAGCCAGCATCACCATCGGCCAGGGCAGAAGCCTCGGCCCCGCCGCCGGCAAGCCAATCTTGCGTCACCAGGCCATCCAGCCGATCGTGCCGCAGGTTCGCGGCGATGGGCACGCGCTCCAGCCGGGTCTCGGTGGCCTTGATTTCCAGCGTTGCCTCTTCCAGCGTGACATAAAGCGACAGCGCCGGAACCGCCCGGCCTTCGGACAGGGTGTAGCGCTCCACCACGTCATCGGGCAGCATGGTGATCTTGTAGCCGGGCATATAGACCGTGGACAGGCGCGTGCGCGCCACCCGGTCCAGCACATCACCCGGCGCAATCGCCAGCCCCGGCGCGGCGATGTGGATGCCCAATTGCACCGTGCCGCTGCCCAGCCCTTGCAACGACAGCGCGTCGTCGATTTCGGTGGTCTGCGAATCGTCGATGGAAAAGGCTTGCACGCTCGCCAGCGGCAGCTCGCCGGTCATATCGGGCGCGGCAGGCAAGGCCGGAAAACCAGTGCCGCCGGGGAATTGCTCGAACAAAAAACGCTGCCAGTGGAATTGATACGGCGAGGCAATCGCGCCCGCGCGTTGCAACAGCGTCAGCGGGGCCAGATGGCTGGCGCGGCTGGCCTCCACCACGGCCTTGTACTCAGGCGCGTTCTTGTCGGGCTTGAACAGGATTTTGTAAAGCTGCTCGCGAACCGGCGCGGGGCATAGTCCCTGCGCCAACTCATCGGCCCAGACGGCGATCTGGGCGGCGATCCGTTGTTTCTTTTCGATCGCGGCCAGCGCCTGCGCCACGATGTCGGCGGCGGCCTTTTTGAAGCGCCCTTTGCCCGCGCGGCGGAAATAGTGCGGCGCGCCGTGCAGCGCCAACAGCATGGCCGCCTGCTGCACGGCGGCTTGGCCGGATGCGTTGCCGAAATAGTCGGCGGACAAATCGGCAAAGCCGAACTCCGCCTCCGGCGCGAACTCCCACGCCAGCGCCAAATCCACCTCCGCGGCCAATTGCGCGGCCCGCGCCAGCAGTGCCGCCGGCTGCGGTTCGGCAAAACGCAGCAACTGACTGGCGGCCTTGACCTTCAGGCGCTTGCCTGAATCCAGCTCCACTTGGGCCGACGCCTCGGCTTCTAAAAGGATGCGGCCGGCGGCGAACTTGCCGGCCTCGTCAAACAGGAGATACATAGGGCGGGCGATTGTCCCACGGACACGCCGGGCCGAGCCGGGATAATCTCTTGTTTGCCGGCTTTGCCGGCGAGTACCCATTCATTACCGGAGCGCCCGCCGCCCATGTCCACCGCCCTCAATCCCATCCCGCTCCGGCGGCGGCTGTTGCCGCTGGTACAGGGGCTGGATTGGTGGCTGATCGCCGCCGTGGCATGGCTGTGCGGCCTGGGCCTGGTGGTGATGTATTCGTCGGGCTACGGTCACGGCACACGTTTTGCCGACCAGGCCCGCAACATGTCATTGGCGGCGTGCATCATGCTGACGGTGGGGCAGGTGCCGCCCCGGCGGCTGATGAGCGTGGCCGCGCCGATGTATGCGCTGGGCGTCGCGCTGCTGCTGGCGGTGGCGCTTTTCGGCATCACCAAGAAAGGCGCGACGCGCTGGATCAACCTGGGTGTGGTGGTGCAGCCCAGCGAATTGCTCAAGATCGCCACCCCGCTGATGCTGGCCTGGTGGTTTCAGCGCCGCGACACACAAAACGGGCGCGTGCGCACGCTCGACTTTGTTGTTGCGTTCGGTTTGCTGGCCCTGCCGGTGGCCTTCATCGTCAGACAACCCGACCTGGGTACGGCGCTGCTGGTGCTGGCGGCCGGTCTAACGGTCATCTTTTTCGCCGGACTATCCTGGAAGCTGACCCTGCCGCCCATGATTGTGGTCATCGGCGCGGTGGCGTTGTTCATCGTGTTCGAAGACCGCCTGTGCGCCGAAGGCATGCATTGGCCGATCCTGCACGACTACCAGCAGCAGCGCATCTGCACCCTGATCGACCCGGCCCGCGACCCGCTGGGCAAGGGCTTCCACATCCTGCAGGGCATGATCGCCATCGGCTCTGGCGGCATGTGGGGCAAGGGCTTCATGCAGGGCACGCAGACACACCTGGAATTCGTCCCGGAGCGCACCACCGATTTCATCTTCGCCGCCTATGGCGAGGAATTCGGCCTGGTCGGCAACCTGGTGCTGATCGCCGGCTTCATGTTCCTGATTGGGCGCGGGATCCTCATCGCGGCGTCCGCGCCGACGCTGTTCACACGCCTGCTGGCCGCCAGCATGACCACCATCTTTTTTGCCTACGCCTTCGTCAACATGGGTATGGTCAGCGGCATCCTCCCCGTGGTGGGCGTGCCGCTGCCCTTCATCAGCTATGGCGGCACGGCGATGGCCACACTGGGGCTGGCCATTGGCATATTGTTGAGCATCTCCAGGATGCGGCGGTTGATGCCAGCTTGAGAACGTGTTTGCGATCTCGGCGCGAGGCGTGCGGGATGCGGATTGGGATGGACTGCAAGGCGCAAACCGCAGCCATAGCCGTAGCTATGGCGAGGATTTGCAACGCCGCGAACCGCCCAAGTTCGCGCCCGCACGCCCGCGCAGAGATCGCAAACACGTTCTGAGAACCTGTGCATGGCCTTTTCGGAGCCGTGTTGGGTCACAATCGGAATGAGTTGGTGACCCATGTTGTCCACGAAAGAAGTCATCGGTAACCATGAGCCACCTCCAAAACTTCCGAAAATCAGCATCGATCTAAACACCAGCCGAGAGTTCCCATCAACGCCAACAGCCCTGCAACACCTGTTCCCTTGTAGATCAGTTGGTTTTTGCGGAGGCAGTCATCCACGGTTTACTCAGAAAAGTTAGCAAATAATTACAATATTATGGTTACAATGGAGCAATTAGAATAAAATGGTTACAATGAAAAGCTAATATCCTGCTCCGGCTGTCATCTTCCGGCATCTAAAAAAGGAGGCGTCCATGGACGACAAGTTCGCAATGCTGCAAAACTACAAGGCGCTATGCGAAGGCCTGGTTTCACGAGAGTCGCTGGCCGTTCTGGCCAGTTCACGCGGAGGCATTGCCTGTTCGCCCCGCCCCGCAAGCGTGACGGTAGGTTCGTCCGTCAACCCTCAATTGGGCGCCGTGGTACTGCTCGGGAAGGAAGATCTGGACTTTGCCTTGCCCGGCGCTCTGCCGGTGATCTGGCAGCGTCAATACAGCAGCCGCGTCAACCCCGAGCACGGCGCTGTCTGCGGGCTTCTGGGCCACGGCTGGCACTTGCCCACCGAAATCAGCCTTGAACTGCGAACCGACCGCATTTTGGTATTCGACGCCGCCGGACGGGTCATCACTTTCTACCAGTCCCTGCAACCCGGAGGACAGTGCTACAGCACCAGCGAAGACATCTGGCTACTGCGCGGGGGCAAGGACGGTCACGGCTATCTGCCGGGCTGGGCGCGCCAGCAACGCTTTGCGCATGTCAGCCCCGAGTTGGCCGAAGACCCGAACAACATTTTCATCTCCAGCGGCGCAACCGGCATATTGTGGTTATTTACACCTGACCCGGTTGCTCAGGACGCTTCCAGCAAAGCCGCAGGCGACACTTCCAATAAAGACCACGACGCTCACCCGGCTGGTCCGCACAGCCATGCCGACGGCTCGGCTGAGCACCAGCATGACACGCCCAACACCCCCCCGGCCGGGCAGCGCTGGCGCCTGGCGATGCAGGTGGACTGCTTCGGGCGCAGCCAGCGCTACCGGTACAGCCAAGGCAGCGAATCCGACAGGCGTTACACCTGGCCCAACGGCGAGGACGAGATCCTGCCCGAAGGGCGCCTGGTTGGCCTGACCGACGGCGTGGGCCGGCGCTACCGGCTATATCACCAGCGTATTCATGCGGGCAAGCTGGTCCAGGGCTTGTGGGGTGCGGACACCGGCTGGCGATTGGCTGGCGTGGAGCTTGAGCACGACCCGAATCATTTCACCCCCGACCCTATTCTTTTGGTGCGTTACGGCTATGACCGGCAGGGGCAATTGGTTTCCGTACATGACCGCTCGGGAGAACTGGCGCGCGAATTCGAGTGGCACAGCCACCGCATCAGCGGCCACTGCTACCGCGGCGGCCCTTGGCGCCTGTACCGCTATGAAGGCGTCGAGCCAGATGTCAAGGTCGTTGAATACGCCAATGTGCAGGGCCTGAGCTACCGCTTCGAATACCAGAACCTGCCACCTTCACTCGAAGGCCGGCCTGCAAAAAAAACCATCATCTCCGACAGCCTGCTGCGCACGGAAACCTACTGCTTCGAAGGCCCGGTCGGCTTGAGCAGGCCCACGGAGCATCACAGAGCCGACGGCACCGTCATGCGCTACCGGTACAGCAACCACGGGCACCTGGTAGCCAGCATAGACCCTCTGGAACGCAACATCTCGATCCGGCACGACTTGCAGGGCAACATCATCGGCGTGCAGCAGAACAGAACCATCCACACCCGGAACTACGATCAGGCCGGGCGCCTGACCGCAAGCTACGATCCCACGGGAGCGGTCATTCGTTATCAATACGACGATTTGGGGCGGCTCACCCAGATCACCCGGGCGGACGAAAGCGTGGAGCGCTACCACTATCCCGATCCGAAAGAGCAGCCCCTCACCTGCGACCGTCCCTCCCGAGTCGAAGACGCCAGCGGCCGAACCAGCCATCTGCAATACAACGATGCCGGACAACTGGTCAGCCGTACCAACTGCTTGGGTTACGACACCCTGTGGTACTACGACCGCTGGGGCGATCTGATCGAAGAGACCAGCTCCCTGGGCCACACCACCCGTTACGAACGCGATTCCACAGGGCGCATCATCGCCGCCCACCTGCCCAACGGACAAACCCGGCGCTACCAGCACGACCGCGAGGGCAACCTCACCCGCATCGAGCCCGATGAGGGCGCCCCGGACAGCGTCCTGAATATCGGCCGCGACCTGTGGGGACGCATCGTCAAAGCCAGCCTGGGAGGACTCACCCTGCAACTGAACTGGGATGAAGCCGGACGGCTTATTTCCCTCACCAACGAAAATGGCGTGCAAAGCCAATTCGTCTGGGACGCAATGGACAGGCTGGTGCAAGAAACCGGCTTTGACGGGCGAATTCAGCGTCACCAATGGGATGCCGCTGGGCAACTGATACAAACGAGCGAAGGCAGCGCGGGCCAGGCGCAAGTGCAACCAGACCAGGTACAAACAAACCATTACCTCTGGAGTGAAACAGGCCGTCTCATTGAACGGCAACTACCGGCAACACAGACCAGTGACCGGCAAAGCCAGCGCTACGAATGGGACTCGGCCGGGCGGTTGAAAGCGGCCTGTGTTTATCTGATCGCACAGAAACAAGAGCAAACCGAAGAGCACTTGCAAAGCCGCATCGAAATCGAGCGCGATACCCTGGGGCGCATCACAGGCGAGGTGCAGCGGCTGTACAAGGCGGAAGACATTCCAACATCCTCCCCTCCCATCGAATACGAACACCACATCATCCACCAGCTTGATTCTTCGGGCAACCAGCAGGCAAGCGAGCTGCAAAATACCGGGCAAATCCAATGGCTGTTCGATGATTCGGGACAGCTGCGCGGCCTGGTGCACGACGGCCAGAGCCTGATTGACTTCGAAAGAAACGCCCTGCACCAGGAAATCAAGCGCCAGTGGCATATCGCCCCGAACACCGAATCAACCGAAAGCCCGACACCGGCGCTACTCACACAAATCAGCCGTTGGGACAGTCTGGGACGATTGCAGGACACTCAACTCGATGCACTGTCCCCACGGGCGATCGGCTCTACCCCCCCGCTCCTCGCAGACCAGATTACCCACCGGCGATACCTCTACGATGCATTGGGACAACTCATTGCCTTGCAGACCCCCGCCCAAACCCTGCGTTACAGCTATGACGCAGCCGGTCGTTTGCGCGTGCAGGCCGATAGCCAGACTCCGCCAACAACCCAACGCTGGGACCTTGATCCGGCGGGCAACCGCTTGCCCGGTCAGACGTCATCGCAGCAGCAAGACTGGGCCGAACTGGTCCACTGGCGCTGGAAAGATCCCACATTCAACCCGTTCGCACAAAACGCGGCCCCCGAAAGCAAGCAAGACCCCATAGACAAGTGGCCAGGCAATCGCATCGGTTTTTACCAAGGCCGTGCCTGGCGCTACGATGCGCAGGGCAGCCGCGCCGAGGAAATCCGGCAAGCTCCCGGCGAGCATTACAACCGTCAGCGCCTGTCCTACGACGGGGGAAACCAATTGACTGCCTTGCACATCGAGAGCATCGACCCACAGGGCAATGTAACCGTGCTCAGCGAGAGCCGATACACCTATGACGCTTTGGGCAGGAGGCTCAAGAAAACGGTCAAGGACCAAAACAGAGAAGACATCTTCTATTACGGTTGGGACGGCGATCGGCTGGTGCGCACCGAACAGATGAAGGCAGATGGCACGAGAGACATCGCGCACACCATCTATGAGCCCAACTCCTTGACGCCCCTGATCAGACTGTCCGCCACGGCAAAAGGGGCTCCACAAGCCAAACCACATCTGATCGCGCAGGCCATCAAGGCGGCCGTGCCCGCGGACAAGAGAAACGCTCCCGGCGTTGAGCAGGCCCTGACGATGGTGCAGGGCATGCTTGCCGGCATACCTGAAAGCATACAGAAAAAATTGGAAGAAAGTATGCAGCAGGCGCTCCAGCTTGGCATGACGGTACAAGGCCAGGCCGCCCTATCAGGCAACAACAACAAGACGCGTCAGACCAACGACCTGATCGCCAACACACGCAAAAGAATGGAAGAAAGCATACAGAAAATGCGCCAGTATGGCATGTCACTGCAGGGGCAGACCATGCCGGGCAGCAGTATGGTGGGCCAGAGCAGTGACCCGATTGCAGATATTCGCACGGGACTGAAGGAAATGGAACAGGAAGGACTGGTGCCCGTTACGGTACATTATTATCATTGCGATCTCCTGGGTACGCCGCTGGCCTTGACCGATCAGCATGGAAACATCATCTGGGCCGCAAGGCTGGATCCGTGGGGAAATGTCGAAGAAGAGTTCAATCCACAGGAAATAGACCAGCCAATAAGACTGCCAGGACAATACCATGATCGAGAGACCGGGCTGTACTATAATCGAGACAGATACTATGATCCGCGAATCTGCGCTTATATTACCCAGAACCCGGCCAGCATAAAAGGAGGCATAAATGGATACCGCTATGCCCTCAACCCCACCACGGGAACCGACCCTCTCAGGCTTTGGTATTTGCCATCCTTGCTGGAAAATATCACGACCGATATGGCGAGACCCGAAGGCACGGCAAGTTTCGGAACATCCAGGCTTATCAAGCATTCATATTGCTTTGATCCTGTCGATGCCAGATTAAATTCATACCTTATGGCACATATTTTATGGATAATATACGCAACGCCTGCTCCCATCACTCTAAAATAATGCCCCATCGACATTGGATAGATGTGGACAGCAAACTCAGTTCCAGGAAGCATGACGCGAGAAACGCATGACTCCGTTCTGTCCTGTGTAATATGATTATTGACCCTCTTTCACTTCAGTTCTTATCACCATCATGGCCGACGAGCAATCATTCAATATCCAGCGCCTTTATTTGAAGGAAGCAACGCTGGAGCAACCCAATTCCCCCGAGATCCTGCTTGCACAGGAACAACCCGACGTCGAAGTATCCCTTGACGTGGCCATCGAACCGACCTCCCCGCAGCCCAACATTTATGAAGTTATCGTGACTGCCACGGTCCATGCCAAGAGCAAGGATAAAATCCTGTTCCAGGTCATGTGCAAACAGGCTGGTCTTTTCGAAATCCGCGATGTGAACGAAATGCAACTGGCTGCGGTGTTGAACGTGGTCTGTCCGCAAATCATTTACCCTTATCTGCGCAGCAGCGTCACCGACCTGATCGTGCGCGGGAGCTTCACGCCGGTACATCTGGCCGAACTCAACTTCCGCGCCATGTATGAGCAACGGCTGGCGCAACAACGCACACAAGGACAAGGGCAAGGGAAAGGGCAAACGGTCACGTTTAGCGCCAACCAGAAAAACGGATAGCAGCCCTTCCGGATTGGGCCGCAATCGGGCGATTTGCGGCCCAACGTAAACGCACGAGCGGGTTGGCTCACCCTGCATAGGCTTCCAGTCCCAGCGCCACCACGGTAGCGACATCCTTGCCCACGGCGGCGTGAAATTCCGCTTCGGCTTGCGCCACGGCGGCGCGGAAAGCCTCTAGCCAAGCCATCCCAGTTGCCGTAAACACGATGCGGCGGGCGCGGGCGTCCGCCGCATCGGGGATGCGCGTCACCAAGCCCCACGCCTCGGCTTGATCGACCAGATCGCCCATCGCCTGCTTGCTCATCCCGGCCATGTGCGCCAGTTCGGTCAGCCGTGCGCCCGCCAGCGGCACATGGCGGGTCATGTGCATGATGGCGGCGCTTATCTTGTCGCGCGCAGCCAGGTTGGACAGGGCCAGCGGCGCTTGGCTGCTGGCGGCCATCAGTTGCAGCACGCGCGCATCGAACCGCCGCATGGCATGGCCCAGCAAACGGCCCAAGTGGGTCTGCCGCCAGCGGTCGTCAATCTCGGGTGTCATGCGGCATATCGTAATGCAAACTGACTAAAAAATGGCTTTTCTAGAATCAATAAACCGTGTACAGTTGCCCCCGAGTCGTCCGGCGGATTCGCCGGAATTTATCAACAGATTGATATAAAAGGAAATATCATGGACGCACCCGTCAAGGACAAAGCCGGCAAAGCAACTGAAAAAAACGTGGGCGGCATATCTGCCGAGAAAACCAAGGCGCTGCAAGCGGCGCTAGCGCAGATCGAAAAGCAGTTTGGCAAGGGCACCATCATGCGGCTGGGCGAGGGCGAGCCGGTGCAGGACATCCAGGTCATTTCCACCGGTTCGCTGGGCCTGGACGTGGCGCTGGGCGTGGGCGGATTACCGCGCGGACGGGTGATCGAAATTTTCGGCCCGGAATCGTCGGGCAAAACCACGCTGACGCTGCAAGTCATCGCCGAAATGCAAAAGCAGGGCGGCACCTGCGCCTTCATCGACGCCGAGCACGCGCTGGACGTGCAGTACGCGCAAAAGCTCGGCATCAATGTGTCGGAGCTGCTCATCAGCCAACCCGACACGGGCGAGCAGGCGCTGGAGATCGTCGATTCGCTGGTGCGTTCCGGCGCGGTCGATCTGGTGGTGGTTGATTCGGTGGCGGCGCTGGTGCCCAAGGCCGAGATCGAGGGCGAAATGGGCGACCAGCTGCCCGGCCTGCAAGCGCGGCTGATGAGCCAGGCGCTGCGCAAGCTCACCGCCACCATCAAAAAAACCAACTGCACGGTGGTGTTCATCAACCAGATCCGCATGAAGATCGGCGTGATGTTCGGCAGCCCCGAAACCACCACCGGCGGCAACGCGCTCAAGTTCTACGCCTCGGTGCGGCTGGACATCCGGCGCATCGGCACGATCAAGAAAGGCGATGAAGCCATCGGCAACGAAACCAAGGTCAAGGTAGTCAAGAACAAGGTCAGCCCACCGTTCAAGACCGCGACTTTTGACATTCTGTTTGGCCAAGGCATATCGCGCGAAGGCGAGATCGTCGACATGGGCGTCATCGCCGGCGTGCTGGAAAAAAGCGGCGCCTGGTATGCCTACAACGGCGAGAAGATCGGCCAGGGGCGCGACAACGTGCGCGAGTTTCTCAAGGAAAACCCGGCGCTGGCCATGGAGATCGAAAACAAGATCCGTGCGCAATTAGACGTGACCTTGCTGCCGTCCGCGTCGGCCCAGGGGCCTGAAGCCGAGATGGCATAAGTCCAGACAGGCGTTCGCCACGCCCAAGTTCGCCGCTTCCACGCCATGCCAGAGCCTGTACTTTCGCTCAAAGCCTGCGCGCTGCGCTGCCTGGCCCGGCGCGAGCACACCCGCGCCGAACTGGAACGCAAGCTCGCGCCCCATGCCGCCGATGATCCGCCGCGGCAAGCCGAGTTGGCGCGCGTGCTCGACGAGTTGGCGGCCAAAGGTTTAATCAGCGAAGCGCGGGTGGTTGAAACCACCCTGCACGCCCGCGCCGGCAAGCTGGGGGCTGCCCGCGTGCTGGGCGAATTACGCCGCAAGGGCGTTGGCGATGCGGCGCTGGCCGAGGCCGCCGAAACTTTGCGCGATACGGAGCTTGCGCGCGCCCGCGCGGTATGGCGCAAGAAGTTCGGCAGTCAGCCGCCCCCTGTAATGTCCGGCGGCCTCGCCGCCGCGGCAGTCCGCGCCAAGCAATTACGCTTTCTTGCCGCGCGGGGCTTTTCCGGCGACATCGCCCGGCAAGTGGTACAGGGCGGGGAGGAGGATGGCCTTTGACTTCCTCTCCGGGCTAAACCCAATGCTGTTCAGTTAAGAGTTTTTCAAGTTGTCATTCCCGCGAAAGCGGGAATCCAGTGGACCTTGGTTATCACCGGAAGATGGGTACACCGCCTGGATTCCCGCTTTCGCGGGAATGACGAAATCATGGGCCTGCGCTTAACTAAACAGTATTGGGGCTAAACCCCGGAGAGGAAGTCACCCAAAAAGCGAACATGATTGAGTCCGCGAACCTCCACATCCACACGATTGCGAGCGGTCAATCGTCTCGGTAATACCGCCCTGCCCGCAGCGTCAACGCCAAGCGCCGCTCGACCGGCAGCGGATCGCCGTGCAGCCAGGCGGCGAGGATTTCGCCGCACAGCGCGGCCAGCGGCAGGCCGCGTGCGCCCAGGCCGGTCAGCAGCCAAGGAGCGTCCAGCGGACCGGTTTGCGGGGCTGCGGCCCATGGTCCGACGAGCGGCAGGCGGTCGGGCACGGTGCAGCGCACGGCGGCCCATGAGCGGGTTTGCTTCTCGGTCCACCGCGGTGCCAAGCGGGCTGCGGCGGCGGGCAGCAGTTCGGTCAGGCGCGTCAGGTTGGCCGCGTGGTCGGCGTCGCGCAGCAGCGGCGCGCTTTGGCTGCGCTCGAAGGTGGAACCGGCGATCCAACCGGGATCGAATCCGTCCAACGGTACGCCCGCGACCAGGCTGCCGTGGCCGTTGACGGGCCAGGGCGGAAAAGCGCCGGGGTTTTCCGAGGGCATGATGGGGCCGTAGGCGACTTGCCCGCGCAACGCATGCAGCGGCGGCAGCGGCGCACTGATAACGCCGGCGCGCAGCAGGGCCAGCGTGTCGAAGCCCGCCGCCAGCACCAGCAAGTCGGCGTCGATCATGGTGCGGCCCGCGGCATCGAACAGCCGCCAGCCGGTTGGGTCTGCCAGCCGTTCAAAGCGCGCCACGGTGACGCCGCCGCGCCAGTCGATGTTGGGCTGCGCCAGCATCGCGCGCACCAGTGCGGCGGGTTTGATCCAGCCGGCTTGCGCGTGCCACAGGGCGGGATGTTCGGCATCGATGGCGGCGTGGGCCTGTTGCGCGGCGCGCTCGGCGGCTTCGCCAGCGAGAGGCGCGGACAAGGGCAAGCAGGCGGTTTCATGGGTCCGTCCGGATTCGCGCAAGGCCATCATCCACGCATCGGGCGGACGGCGCTTGCCCGGCGCGTGGCGTTCCAGCACGCCGGTTTCGGCCCAGTCCTGGCCTTCGGTGAGCAATTGCCGGGCGCGCGCAAGGGTGGCGGCCACGCCGGCGCGCGTCAGGCGCGACAGCGGACGGTCGTCGGGCGAGACGTGCGGCGCAACCACACCGGCGGGCAAGGCGCTGGCGCCGTCGGCGGGTTCCGCGCCGCGCGCCAGTACAGTGACGCGCCAGCCGCGCGCGGCCAGCGCATGGGCGGCGCTGGCGCCCGCCAGTCCCGCGCCGATGATGACCGCGTGGCCGGGTTGGGTGGCTGGAGGCAAAGGCGCCGGTTCCTCGGGCCAGCGCCGCTCTCGCGGCTGCCAGCGTGGGGCGTAGCGGGCGCGCAGCGCATGGCGTTTGGGCGGCAGGCCGGTCACGCGCTCGACCTCGAACCCGGCGCGCGCCAGCCGCTCGCGCACCTCGGCGGCCACGCACCAGGTCGCCAGCCGGGCGTCGCGGCGGGCCAGGCGGGCGACGGCGGCGATCACCGCTTCATTCCACATTTCCGGATTTTTTTGCGGCGCGAAGCCGTCCAGAAAAATGCTGTCGTAATGGCCGGTCAGTTGCGCCAGCATGGCTTGCGCATCGCCGACGGCGAGCGTGAGTTGCACCCGCCCCGCGGCCAGTTCGATGCGATGCAGCCCCGGCAGCAGACCGCGCCATTGCGCCGCCAGTTGGCGCGCCAGCGGCAGCAGTTGCGGGAACGGCGCGGCGCTTTTGAGCAGATCCTCGGCGGCGGGCGGAAAGGCTTCGACCGCGCTGTAGAACAACCGCGCGGGCCGCGCCGGATGGTCAAGCCAGGCGCGCCACGCGGCCAGAAAATTCAGTCCCAGTCCGAAGCCGGTTTCCAGTATTTGCCAGGCGGGCCGCTCGGGCTGATCGTCCCACAGCGCGGGCAGGCCGCAACCGGCCAGAAATACCTGCCGCGCTTGCTCCAGGCCGCCTTGGCCGTCCGTGCCGCCGCTGCGGTAAATGTCGTCAAAGCGCGTACTGACAGGCGTGCCGTCGGGTTGCCAGTGGATGGTGGGAGTCATTAGTCGCCCCTGCAAAATTCACCCAAGTATCCTAAGAACGTGTTTACGATCCCTGCGCGGGCGTGCGGGCGCTGGCTTGGGCGTTTCTCGCGTCGTTGCAAATCCTCGCCATAGCTATGGCTGCGGTTTGCGCCTTGCAGCCCATCCCAATCCGCATCCCGCACACCTCGCGCCGAGATCGTAAACACGTTCTCAGAAATCAATTTATCCTTTAACATTTCTCGGGGAAATTCGGTGGATGGTCTTCGCTCGCAAAGCCTGTGTCCATGCGGGTCAGAGGGAGGTTGCAGGGACGACTAAGTGAAGCTGCCGTCGGCATTGGCAACCAGGCTGCCATGCGCGGGGCCGGCGACGATCTGGGTCGTAAGAACGTCGCCATCCACGTCCATGGCGCTCGCCAGCAGGTCGATACGCAGCGTTTGATCCTCGTCCAGTTCGCCGCTCAGGTTGACTGCAACTGGCGCGTCGTTCACCGGGCGCACGGTCAGCGTCACGGTGGCGGTGTTGGATACCCGGCCCTGTTCGTCGACCAGACGGTAGCTGAAGCTATCCGTGCCGTAGTAGTCGGCTTCCGGCATGTAGGTAAAACTGCCGTCGTTTTCCAGGGTCAGCGTGCCGTGGGCAGGCTCGCTCAAGGTCTCGATGCGGGCAATGGCGGTGCCGTCGGTGCTGTCGTTGGTCAGCACATTGCCGGTGGCGGCCGTGTCTTCGTCCAAGGTGGCGGCATCGTCGCAGGCGATGGGAACGTGGCTTGCGTTATTCAGGCAAATGTCGCGCAGGGTGATGCTGCTTTGCGCGGTGCCGACGAATATGAAGGCACTGAGCACCTTCCGCTTCCATGTGGTTGATCTGTGGAGACGGGCGCTACGGCGCCGCAGTCAAAAAGATGGAACACTGTGGACGAGGATCAGGGTGCTGGCTGAAGACTTTCTGCCCAAGCCACGCATCCTTCATCCATGGCCCGATAAGCGATTTGCCGTCAAACACCCAAGGCAGGAGCCGTATGCCTTAATTGGGCACGTACGGATCTGTGCGGGGGGCGCTCAGTAATGGGCGTCCCTACCGCGATGCTCGCTACACCCCGCGCTGGCCCGAGGAACGAATCGTAGTCGGATAAGCCGCGAAGCAACGAAATTCAACAATCGTCCATTCCGGTGCGAAGCATCGCAAGTTTATATGAAACCCGTGACACTCCGCGCTGGGAGGGCGAATGCCGGAGAGAGGGAATGTCTGCGTCTGGGATTACGCTTGTTACCTAAGGATCCAAAAATAATTGCCGTCATTCGAATTAGAGAAGCAATCACCAGTTGCCGGCCTTGTTCTATATCCATAGCTTCGGACATTATGCAGCGTATTGTTGCACATCCACAAGGCATAAAGAGGATAGCTAATGAAAACCCCTCCAATTGTTTTCTGTGCGTTTGCCTGCTGAACAAGCGCCATAGCCATGATGGAAGCAATGCCCACGAAAATAACCTGCCGTGTCACCTTGGTGAAGATTTGATATTTCATCATAATTCCTTTACTCAGTTAATAAATAAAACTTTAATCCTGGAGCATAAAACTGAGAACAGCTCGCTTCTCCGGAAATAGCACCGGATATACAACATCATACACAATGGAAATACCTATGTGAATCTTCTGGATGTGGTTCCGGCATCAATAAAACTCGATAAATCAAGTGTTGCCCATAGATATCCATTCCTTTTCAGATCAGTGAAATTTTGAAATCCCACCTTCAAGGCGAAGGTAAGCTGCGCCTTGATCTGATGATTTGCTGACAAAATTCAACATATCTGCCAAGGAGCACATTGGCTGATGCAGAGATCGCGCCAGAATGTGACTGCGGAGCTTGATTACCACTGGAGCGATTGTGTACATTTAGTTTCCATATTACATCATCCATACTGCTTGCATAGATATTTCTTTAAATTTCAAATTCTTACTCCACCCCCCCGCTCGAATATACAAAGATAAATGAAGTAATAAAAAGATGATTTGAGATTGTGTGATTGTCTTCAAAAACTGTTGTCCAGCAGCACGCAGGCTGCGATTGGCTTCATATTGACAAGAATTGGCTACGCGCTGACAAAATTTGGCGCTATGTGACAAAAATGTCACCGCTGGCTGCTGCGAAGCGGTTGTGGAAGGTGTGCGATTGCTTGGTAAGGTCGGGCTATTGCAAGCTGCAAAGCTCGTAGGCCGGGATTTACCCCGACATCACCGCCCAACCCATTTGGAATGCTTGCAAATTACTCCGCATGACCTCAGCCATGCGGGGGATTGACCCATGTCGGGGTAAACCCCGACCTGCGCCGAAGGCGTGGCGGCGATGACCTCGACCAGCAAGCATAGCCTGGACGTAGTGGGATAAGGCCAAAGGCCGCAATCCGACATTTCCTCCCCCCGGCATCCTCCCAACGCGGAGTATCACGGGTTTCATATAACTTGCGATGCTCCGCACCGGAATGGACGCTTGTCGGATTGCGCCGCTTCGCGGCTGATCCAACCTACGATTCATTACGATTCATGCGCTCTATTGAGCAAGCGCCGTCCGGAATTGTGTCATTCGCTGGAGGTTCAAGCCAATGATTCGCGCGGTGCCGCAATGGCCGCCCGCGCCTTGGCCGGCCATGTGGCCAGCGCCAGGCCGGCGATGACGATGAGGGTGCCTGCCGCATCGGTGATGCGGATGGGAGCGCCGAACACCAGCGCGGAGAGCGCGATCCCGAAAATGGGATTGAGCAGATGGAAGCTGCTGGCCTGGGCCACGCCGATGCGGCGCAGCAGCGCCAGCCAGATCAGAAAATCGGCGATGGAAACCAGCAGCACCAGGTGGCCAAAGGCCAGCAGGTAATCCGGGTGCCGCAGCGCG
>Ga0209629_10000667_pt1 | contig 19427 bp, 10 predicted proteins | sample TergutCu122P5_FD_187286 | JGI IMG/M metagenome (GOLD analysis project Ga0209629, IMG submission 187286) | Cubitermes ugandensis P5 segment gut microbial communities from Kakamega Forest, Kenya - Cu122 P5 (SPAdes) (version 2) | ecosystem: Host-associated > Arthropoda: Insects > Digestive system...
CGTCAACGAACCATTCGCTTTTTTTGAAACTACTGAAATAGGAGAAGATTCTGCTTTAGATGATTTGAAATTGCTTTCCGAAGAAGAAGCTGTTGAGGAATTTGAACCGACTCTTGACGAGGAAGATCCTGTTATTCAAGAAGAACCGGTTCCGGAAGAAAATAAAGAAACTTTACTTCCCGAAGAACCTCAAGAAACGCCCTTATTGACAAAAGCTCCCTTAGTAGCCTTAGTAGAAAAAAACGATTGTAACACATGTCACTATATAAAAAGGTATCATGTTTATCGAGAGCAATATTATAGTACTCGGAGAAAACTGAGGAGTTCGAGAATCATAAGTGGCATTCTTTCCGCTCTTTTATTAATAGTTTTAGGATATATCGCCTATCAAATATATGCTGAAAATCGTACTCCTTTACGGCACATTCCCTGGATATCGTCAAACAAAGTGGAATTACCTAAGGACACAGTCATCCCTGAGGTTTTAAGAAGATTAGACGACAGTCTTCCGCTTGTGGGACCACCGCTCAAAAAAGTAAAACCTGAAGAAACACCGCCGGTTAAAGCGCCTGAAACACCGCCGCAGGCTAAAGTATCGGAAACGCCGCCGACTCCACCCAAAATATCCGCGCCATTGAAAAAAGTGGTTATTGCTCCCGGCCAGCGGTTAACGACGATTGCTGAGAAAGAGTATGGAAATAAGGTGTTTTGGATATATATTTACTTAGAAAACAAAGCAACTATACGGAATCCGAATAAATTGTCCGTTGGAACAAAAATCACCATTCCTCCTGCCAGTAAATATGGAATTAACAGTAATGATTCAATATCTGTACAGAAGGCAAAGGATGCGGCTGGAAAACATTCTTAAAGTTTTTTAATACAGATAAATACATAATTAATCATTTTTAACTTGAAAACTATTTCCATTATAATTTAACATTTATATTTTTGCACCGTTAAAAAAGAAATACTGGTTTTAGAAATTATAAAAACTATTTTTATGAGTCAAACAGTTGATATTAGAGAACTTAATGAAAGAATTGAAAGTAAGAGCGGTTTTGTCAACATGATTTTCATGGGCATGGATCAAACCATCGTTGGACAAAAGCATCTGGTGGAATCCCTGTTGATTGGTTTGTTGTCCGATGGACATATCCTGCTGGAAGGTGTACCCGGTTTGGCAAAAACGCTGGCTATTAAAACGTTGGCATCGTTGATTGACGCTCAATACAGCCGCATTCAATTTACTCCCGACCTGCTTCCGGCGGATTTAGTAGGAACAATGATTTACAGTCAGAAGAAAGAAGAATTTTTAGTCAAACACGGTCCTGTTTTTGCCAACTTCATTTTGGCAGACGAAATCAACCGCGCGCCGGCAAAAGTTCAGAGCGCTTTGCTCGAAGCCATGCAGGAACGTCAGGTGACTATCGGAGAAAAAACGTATAAACTTCCCGAACCTTTCTTGGTTATGGCTACGCAAAATCCGATTGAACAGGAAGGTACCTACCCGTTGCCTGAAGCGCAAGTCGATCGTTTCATGCTGAAAGTAATTATCAGTTATCCGAAAAAAGATGAAGAAAAATTGATTATCCGGCAAAATATAAGCGGAATAAAACCCGACCTCAAACCGGTTTTAAAAAAGCAGGAAATATTGGAAGCCCGTAAAATAGTGAATGAAGTCTATATAGACGAAAAAATCGAGAAATATATTGTCGATATTGTTTTCGCCACTCGTTTTCCGCAGGAACATGGACTTCCCAATCTGAAAGACATGATTTCTTTCGGAGCTTCTCCCCGCGCTTCAATCAATTTAGCATTAGCCGCCCGTTCGTATGCCTTCATCAAACGCAGAGGCTACGTCATTCCGGAAGACATCCGCGCCGTCTGTTTCGACGTGCTTCGTCACCGTATCGGACTGACTTATGAAGCGGAAGCCCGTAATCTGACTTCGGAAGAAATCATTAGCGAAATATTAAATAAAGTAGAAGTACCGTAAATAATTAGGAATTAGGAATTAAAAATTAGGAATTTAACTGATAAACGTTCCTAATTCCTAATTCCTAATTCTTAATTCTTAATTGAATTAACGTGGAAACAAGCGAACTTTTAAAAAAGGTACGGCAGATAGAAATTAAGACCAGGGGATTATCGAGCAATATCTTCGCTGGTCAATACCATTCGGCGTTCAAAGGTCGTGGGATGGCTTTTTCGGAAGTCAGAGAATACGAATTTGGCGACGATATAAGGGATATTGATTGGAACGTTACCGCCCGCTATTCCAAGCCTTACGTTAAAGTGTATGAAGAAGAACGCGAATTAACGGTAATGCTTTTGGTGGATGTTTCGGGAAGCCGCTTTTTCGGTACGCATGCAAATCTGAAAAAAGATATGATTACCGAAATTGCCGCTACGCTTGCTTTTTCGGCTATTCAGAATAACGACAAAATCGGGGTGGTTTTCTTTTCAAATCAAATTGAAAAGTTTATTCCTCCTAAAAAAGGAAGAAAGCACATTCTGTATGTTATCCGTGAATTGATTGATTTTGAGCCGCAACAATCGCAAACCGACATAGCGCAGGTTTTGAAATATCTGACGAGCGCCATCAAGAAAAGATGCACCGCATTTGTTTTTTCAGATTATATCGACACAGGCGATTATCAGCACGCTTTGACCATTGCGAATAAAAAACATGATATGGTTGCCATTCAAGTGTTTGACGAACGGGAAACAGTAATGCCGAAAGCAGGATTGATTAAGATTAAAGATGCCGAAAGCGGTAAGGAAAAATATGTGGATACCGATTCATCAAGAGTGAGGGAAGCCTATTTGCGCTGGTGGGAAAAACGCCAGACGGCAATGAATGACTCTTTCAGGCGAAGCCGCGTGGATTCCGTTTCGATTCGGACGGACGAAGATTACGTAAAAGCTTTAATCGGATTGTTTAATAAACGCAGTTAATGGAAATAATGAAAAATAAAAAGATTATTGTCGGTATATTTGTCTGTTTTTGGATGAGTATTTTACCCCTTTCTGCGCAAACGGTTGTAAAAGCGACTATCGATTCGACGAATATCCTGATTGGAGAGCAGACAAAAATTCATTTGGAAATTGCTGCGGATAAGACTCAAACGCTTCAACTTCCAATGATTTCCGATACTTTGATGGCAGGCGTGGAAGTTCTGAACATTTCCAAGGTTGACACAACCGATATTGGAAACAGCCGAATGCAGTTGAAATACGATTATTTGATAACTGCTTTTGATTCCGCCGTATATCTGTTGCCTCCATTTCAAGTCATCTCCGGCGCCGATACTGCTTATTCACTTCAATTAGCGTTGAAAGTTTCCACGCTACCGGTCGATACAGTATCGAAAAAGTTTTACGACATCAAAGGCGTTCGCACTCCGCCGCTTGTTTGGATGGATTATCTTCCCATCGCTTTGTTGATTTTGGCGATTATAGCATTATTAGCGCTTGCCGCTTTTATTATTTATCGCATAGTCAAAAAGAAATCGCTGGTACCGTTCAGGAAAGAAGAACCTTATGTTCCGCCGCATATTCGCGCCATCCGCAGATTGGATGCCATAAAATTGGAAAAGTTGTGGCAAGCCGGAAAGGAAAAGGAATATCATTCTGAAATTACCGATACTTTACGGAAATATATTGAGGAACGTTTTGGGGTTGGAGCGATGGAAAAGACTTCCGGAGAAATATTGGAAGACGTCAAGAATATTAGCGAAGCCGCTGCCGGTTATGATAATCTGAAGCAAATCCTTATTTTGGCAGACTTTGTGAAATTTGCCAAATATAAACCGCTTCCCGACGAAAACGAATTAAGCATGAAAAATGCTTACTTGTTTGTCGATAGTACAAAACCGGTGGAGGTTGTAGAAGAGAAAAAGGAGAAAGATGAAGAAATTCATAATTCATAACTCATAATTCATAATTAAAATGATTTTTGCAAATCCATTATATTTCTTATTATTACTCTTACTTATCCCGATGCTCGGATGGTATATCTGGAAACTGCGCAAATCGCAGGCTTCTATCCAAATATCATCTGTCGAAGGATTTAGTAAAGCGCCGAATACCTTTCGGACTTATTTGCGTCACGTTCCGTTTATCTTGCGAATGTTGGCGCTCACTTTCTTAATCATCGCTTTGGCTCGTCCCCAGACGACCAACCGGTGGAATACCGCAACGACCGAAGGAATCGACATCATGATGAGTTTGGATATTTCTTCCTCTATGTTGGCTATGGATTTTAAACCCAACCGTTTGGAAGCAGCCAAAGACGTTGCCGCTTCGTTCATCAACGGGCGTCCGACCGACAATATTGGATTGGTTGTTTTTGCGAAAGAAAGTTTTACGCAATGTCCGCTGACTACCGACCATGCCGTTCTACTGAATCTTTTAAAGGATATACATTGCGGTATGATTGAGGATAGGACGGCTATTGGTCACGGATTAGCAACCGCTGTCAGCCGGTTAAAAGACAGCAAAGCCAAGTCCAAGGTAATTATTCTCTTGACTGATGGTACTAACAACGCCGGAGAAATTGCTCCTATCACCGCAGCCGAAATTGCTAAAACATTCGGTATTCGGGTATATACCATTGCCGTAGGCACAATTGGAGAAGCGCCTTATCCGTATCCGGATGGTGTTATCAGACCTACAAAAGTTGAAATCGATGAAAAGATTTTGACTCAAATCGCTCAACTCACAGGCGGATTGTATTTCAGGGCAACCAACAATAAAGCCTTGAAAGAAATCTACAATGAAATCGACCAGATGGAAAAAACAAAAATGAGCGTTCAGGAATACAGTAAAAAATACGAGGAATACGCTTTCTTTGCAATGATAGGATTGGCGTTTTTTCTGTTGGAACTGTTATTGCGATATACATTATTAAAGAATATACCATAAAATTATTTGTTTATGTTTAGATTCGAACATCCGGGTTATTTGTATTTGCTTTTTTTGCTGCCGGCATTTTTCGCTCTCTTTTTATACGCTTTGTATATTAAGAAACGGAATCTGAAACGCTTTGGCGAGATGAAAATCATTAGCGCCTTGATGCCGGACGCCTCTCCCAGAAAGCAATACCTGAAATTCGGATTATTGTTTGCCGCGCTTGCCTTGTTTATCTTCGTGGTAGCAGGACCTCAATTTGGTTCTAAGTTAGAGACTTCCAAAAAGCAGGGAATCGAGGTGATGGTTTGTCTGGATGTTTCCAACTCGATGTTATCGACTGATGTTTCTCCCACGCGCTTGGATAAAGCCAAGATAATTTTATCAAATTTAATTGATAATCTGAAAAATGATAAAATCGGGTTGATTGTATTTGCCGGAGACGCTTTTATACAATTACCAATCACGGCGGATTATGTATCGGCAAAAATGTTTTTATCGTCCATCAATCCGGCAATGGTACCTGTTCAGGGAACGGCAATCGGCGCGGCAATCAACTTAGCGACCCGCTCGTTTACGCCCGATGAGAAATCGCAGAAAACAATCATTTTGATTACCGATGGCGAGAATCACGAAGACGATGCCGTAGGCGCTGCAAAAGCCGCCGCAGAAAAGAAAATCCGTGTCAATGTGTTGGGCGTAGGTTCCGTGCAGGGAGGACCGATTCCCGTTCCGGAATCAAATGGTTATCAACGCACGCAGGACGGAAATATGGTCATTACGAAGTTGGATGAAAAGATGTGTCAAGATATTGCAGTTGCCGGAAACGGCTTGTATGCAAGAACGGACAATACAAATAATGCGATGAAAGTTTTACAGAAGGAATTGGATAAAATGGGAAAGTCGGAAGTGGAAAGTAAAATTTATTCTTCCTACGATGAAAAATATCAGATTCCCGCTTGGATTTTGCTGTTCGTTCTGGTCGTGGAATTTTTTATCCTCGACAGGAAGAACAGGATGATGAATAGGATTTTAAAAGGATTTTGGACTAATAAATTATGAAACAAATAATTATAATATTTTTCCTTTTCGCTTTTTCTTTCTCTGCTTTTCCTCAAAAGCAGGTAAGGAAAGATTTGCGGGCAGGAAACAAGGAATATCAGCAAAAAAAATATACTGAAGCGGAAATTGCTTACCGGAAAGCTTTGCAAGCGAATGCTCAATCAAAGGATGCAGCTTATAATCTGGGGAACTCGCTCTATAAACAGGAGAAGTTTCCCGAAGCCTTGCAACAGTATCAAACTGCCGCTGCGGAAGAAAAAGACACAGCGAAAGCGGCTGCAACCTTCCACAATACCGGAAATGTTTTTATGAATAGTAAAGACTATCAGAAAAGCATTGAGGCTTACAAGCAAGCGCTCCGGAGAAATCCAACGGATGACGAAACCCGCTACAATCTGGCTTTAGCGCAGAAATTGCTGGAAAATCAGCAACAGCAGCAAAATCAAGATAAGAATAAAGACAATAAGAATAAAGACGATAAGAACAAAGACAAGGATAAACAGGATCAGAATAAAGATCAACAACAAAACAAAGATCAGCAGCAGAAGCAGGATCAACAACAACAGCAAAATCAGGATCAAATGCAGCAACAAAATGCCGAACAAATCCTGAATGCTATGATGCAAAATGAACGTGAGACGCAGGAAAAGGTAAAAATGCAGCAAATGCAACAGCAGAAACAACGAAAAACGGATAAAAATTGGTAATTTAACAATAATAATAATGAGGAAGTTATTTTTCTTATTTACAACATTTTGCTTGGTCAGTACGGGTATTTTCGCTCAAAATATTTCGTTCGTAGGGACAACGGAAAAAGTAGTCGTAGTCGGTCAGCAATTTAGAGTAAATTACACATTGACCACAGGAGGCGAGAAGGGGAAAGACATTCGGCTACCGGATTTGAAAGATTTCGATAATCTCTTTGGACCACTCCAGACCGATTACAATCTTTCCCAAGTTATAAGTAATAGTGGATCATCAGCACGATTATCTGTTACAAATACTTGGACTTTATCGGCAAAAAATGCGGGAACGTTCACTATTCCTCCGGCAACGATTAAAGTAGGAAACAGCGAGTATAAATCAAACGAATTGACGGTTAAAGTATTGCCACCCGATCAGGCGGCAAATGCGGCGGCAGCAAATGCCAACGCGGATGCTAATTCCGGAAATACCGGTCAGCAGGGAGGTTCTTCTTCGGGAGTTTCCGCTAACGACGTTTTTATGCGGGTAATCGTATCTAAAAATTCCGTCTATGAAAATGAAGGATTTTTGGTAACAATCAAGTTATATACCACAGTCAATATTTCAGGGTTTGACAGTCCTAAATTTCCCGAATATGAAGGCTTTGTCGCTCAAGAAATAGATATGCCGGCAAATGCGCAATGGGGTTTGGAAAACTACAGTGGACGCAATTACCATTCGGTAGTCTTGAAACAAACCGTCTTATTTCCGCAGCGTTCCGGTAAAATCACAATTCCTGCCGGAAAATTGGATATTGTTGCCCAGATTCGTACCCCACAGAGGCAGCGGAGTATTTTTGATGTTTTTTTAGATATGACTCAAGAGGTAAAGCGTACCTTAACTTCAGCGCCCGTAACGATTGACGTAAAACCGCTTCCCCAAGGCAAACCGGCTTCGTTTTCCGGCGCAGTCGGCGACTATAAATTGACGTCTTCCATCAATACGACTCAGTTGAAAACAAACGATGCTGTAACCGTTAAAGTAACAATCTCCGGAAACGGCAATATCAAACTGATTAAGAATCCCGAAATTGTTTTTCCCAATGATTTCGATAAAATGGACCCTGAGGTTACCCCTAACATAAAAGTGTCGGCAGCCGGCGTAACTGGAACAAAAACCATTAACTATAATGCAATTCCGCGATATGCAGGCGATTTTACCATCCCTCCAACCGAGTTTTCTTATTTCGACTTAAAATCGGGGACTTACAAAACATTAAAAACCGATGAATACCAACTGCATGTGGCGCAGGGACCGGCAGGCAGCGGAACGGGTGCAGCTGTTGTCAATGCTACGAATAAGGAAGATATTCGTTTTCTCGGAAAAGATATTCGTTACATTAAAACGGGTTCGGCGAATTTCCACAGAGGAGATTTCTTTTTCGGAACACTCTCATATTTGCTGTTTTATATTATTCCCGCTTTACTGTTTCTCGCTTTATTCTGGATTTATCGCAAGCAGGCGGCTCAGAATGCAAATATCGCTTTAGTTCGGACGAAAAAAGCCAACAAAGTCGCTTCCAAACGTTTGAAAACGGCTGCTGTCTATTTGAAAGAAAACAAAACGGAACAGTTTTATGATGAAACGCTGAAAGCCGTCTGGGGTTATTTGAGCGACAAGTTGAATATTCCCGTTTCAGCGCTGACTAAAGATAACGTAGATGCAAATCTTACGCAGTATGGCGCATCGGAAAATTTGATTCAGGATTTCAGAAATATTCTGGATACCGCAGAATTTGCTCGGTTTGCACCGGCACAGGAAAGCGGACAAATGGACGAGTTGTATAATGCTACCGTCCAAGCGATTGATAAAATGGAAAATACAATTAAGAAATAAGGAGAAAAAGATATGACAAAGCAATTTTTTATCCTGACAGCGATTTTGTTCGCAACTTTGAAACTTGCAGCACAGAACGATACAGTTCAAGCAACAAGCGCTGTACAAAATAATATGCCTCAACAGACAAATATAGCGCCGAATGATTTATTTCAGCAAGCGAATGCAGCTTATGCCAAAGGCGATTTTCAAGCGGCAGCCGGTTTGTATGAATCGCTGTTGAAAGCCAATGGAGAATCGGCAACCGTCTATTATAATTTGGGAAACTGTTACTACAAATTGAATAAAACGGCTCCAAGTATTTTGAATTACGAACGGGCGCTTCTGCTGGAGCCGGGGAATGCCGACATCCGTTTCAATTTAGAAATTGCCAAATTAAAAGCCGTCGATAAAATCGAACCGGTAGGAAATTTCTTTTTGTCAGATTGGCTTCGCAGTATTCAGAATTTAATGAGTACCGATTCGTGGAGCAAATTTAATATCGTTTGTTTTATTCTATTGATAGTCTGCTTATTTCTCTTTTTCTTTTCCCGATTGGTTATTATCAAAAAATTAGGATTCTACTTAGGCATCGTATTACTGGTAGCAGTCATTTTCGGTAATTATTTTGCTTACAGCCAGAAACAGAAGTTAGCGCAGCGAAACGAGGCAATTATCTTTGCTCCGACAACAACTATCAAAAGTTCGCCGGACAATAGCGGCACCGATTTGTTTATTTTGCACGAAGGAACTAAAGTCAGACTGAAAAGCAAATTAGGCGATTGGAACGAAATCGTAACCGCCGACGGCAATGTCGGTTGGATTAAGAATATGGAACTGGAGGTGATATAACTGTTTTTGCCACCTCATACAGTAGAACAAAAAATTAGCTGAAGCCATTTAGTAAGAATAGGGGTCGTTAGGTTCTCTTTCAAGTGAAGCTTGAAATCCCTGTTCGACTATTACTTCAACTATTTCAATAGCGGGCGCTTCATATTTTTCCTCTAACTCCGGCGCATTTGCCGGAGTTATCATCATCTCTTTTTTCATGATTTTAATGAATTATTAATTTAACATTATCAATATTTTTCTCGGAAATCACACGGACGATATACACTCCAGCCGGAAAATTCAACTCGACCGTATGCGAAATCGCCCCGATAGCGTTTGCCTTGTATGCCAATACCCCTTGCAGGTCGTACACCATGACTTCTTTTATCAAGTTTCCTACGCCGGAGACGACATGAATCCGCTTGTTCAGTTCGTAAACATTCACTTTGCCGGCAATCGTTTCTTTCATTCCCGTAAGCGTTTTTGAAATACGGATAAAGAAGCGGTCTTCGCATGCCGCCGCCGCGCCGTTCACTTTTACGGGCGTATAGTTTACTGCATAATCATAAGAAACCAAACCCGTCAGGTCTATTTCCTTATTGGCGACCGCATCAATCAAGCTCAGATTGGCGTCGTAAGCGTCCATACCGCTGAACGAAAGCGTGATGTTGCCCGTATAACTTGTCGCTAAACCTACCGGTATAAGGCAATTGTCGCTGTTGATGATATTTACGCTTGTTGCAATTGACCCGTTTTTATAAAGTTTCAAAGTATAAACTTCAGGAATATCGCTAATACCGTTGATGATTTTACGCACATCCAAGTCGCCGAAAGTATCCTGTCCACCTTCCCGTTTGGCGATGAAAGTAAGGACTGCTCCTGCGGGATTGCCGGCAATGATATCTAATTTGTTTTCGCTGTTTACGGAGGAACGCAATGATGCGCCTGCGCTAGCTGTCGCCATCGCTTCCGTGAAACTTAAAGAACCGGATATCGGGGCTTCGGGTCGCTCGACAAGAAATGCCTGCAGGGGAGCTATATATTGATTCAATGGCTCAATTCCCTGTCCTACACTTCCGGCATACCCGAAAATAGAGTAAGCGGCATAGCCTTCGTTGCCCGTCCAAACCTGATAGCAAGGCTTGACCGAACCTGTGTTCGCAGCATGTAATGCTTCGAAATCCAAAGTCGCCATATAAGGATTACCCACTATGGCAACCTCGCCGCCGGCTTCACTGTTCGTTCCGAAATCCAAAACTTTATAGACCGGTTCTTTCGCCAACAGATAAGCGCTGTCGTTGCGGGCAACGGAATAGTGCGTGTTTGCCATTCTTACATATTCTCCATTCTTTAACTCATAATTATAGAATGTGCTGTTTTTTGTTACGGCATCGTAATCATGCGCTTGGTGCACCTTGTCGTACAGCGCTTTATCGGGCGATTCTGCCGCATGATGGAAGAAGAATGGGAGTTCGCGGATGCCGTTCAACAGTTTTAACCCTTTGTCAACCGTTGAATTGTCTTCATTCAGCCAAAGCACAAAGCCGTCTCCGTAAGTAAATTTGTCGGTATTGCCGCGGGCGGTAACCCAAGTTCCTGTGGTCAGACTTCCACTCTCAGCGGTTGATTGGCTCGTTTGGAAAGTGCGCACCCAGGTGACCGGATAACCGCCAAAGGTGAAATCGCCGGGATAGACCTGTCCCAAAGGTACTGATAACATGTGCCAGCGCTTAGGCTCGCTCAAATCGTATTGAACAAAGGCTTTCCCTTCTAAATAATGCTGATTGCCGATTTCTGCTCCCGGCTCGAAATGAATTTCGGCGACTTCAACAGACGCAGTCAGAACGGGGAAATGGTTTGCAACGCTTGGAATAACAACAATATCCGTTTTTGCGGGAATAAGTCCGTTCTCCCAATTGAGGTAATTATCCCAATCGGAATCCGTTCCTCCTTGCCATGCAATAACCATCGCTTTGTTGGCTTTCACTTGCACCGTCTTCGAGACGGTCTTCACGCAATTATTCGGCGTTGTATAGGTCAAAGTAATTGTTTGATTTCCTAACGTATTCCACCGGACGGATATGGAATTTAGCCCGCTTGCCGCAATCGTTCCACCGGTGACATTCCATAAATAGTTAAGCATTCCGGGCGAAGCGGTATAAGTTGAAATGTCGTTGATTGTTACCGCATTATCTCCGCTGATTTGCATCGAATAGACGTTTACATTCCCTATATTCTGACTTATCACTCCTTTGCCTTGCAAACCGCTTGACTTTTTATGCAGCATTTCCATATTAACGCCTATCGTTATATCTCCGTTATTCTGAATATTATCAAATTTTTCGACTTTAAATTCGTTATCGGAAATTCTTGTAATGACAATATTATCGACAGGCAGCAATGTTCCGGCTGCATTCAGGCTCAGGGCATCTTTAGTAAACTCCGTAGCATTAATATCGTCTGTGAATCGGATGGAAACATAGTTCAGTTCATCGGGGCAACCGGAACCGGCGCCTTTTACGGGAATTATTTCTGCGCCTAAATTCTGATTGTCGATAAAGGCTTCAATACTTGCCGGATTGCTTTCATTCCCATAGACGTCGTAAGTAACAACCTTAAAGGTCATTTTTCCGCTGTATCCTGTAACGGGAATAGTTACCACGCCGGCATTTTCAACATATTGTTCTTTAATAAGGGTTTCTCCCTGCGGGAATACGGCATAAAGAGCAACCGTCAGTTGGGCGGCATTTGTGGTGAAGCTGATGGATAAATCGTTTCCCGAAGTGATATTGTCCGCATTGGAAACGCCTCTGTCGGGAGTAAGTTTCAAGTTGGTTGCCATAGCCGGTTTTACAAGGCTCACAATCCACATCGTATCAACCTGTCCTGTCCCGTAATTTCCGAAAGCATCTACGAAATTGCTTTGATCTATCGATAACTTATATCCTCCCGAAGTTTGAGTATAACTGCCAAGTCCGCTAATCAGATAATTTAAGCTATCCATTTTCGTAACGTTTAACGCGGCATTCAGATTGACACTCCCTCTGTAAAGCGTTATCCGGTTGGTTTCAAGACCATTTACAACAGGCTTCGTCAATGTTACCTGCATATCTGTTATGTTCTGATTATTCACAGCTCCTTGAAAATGAGACGTAAAATATTTCACAGCAGGCATTACTACATCGACATTCCACTTGCAAGATTGAGCGATTAATCCCTGAATATTGTTTTCGGATTTAATGGCAGGCATATCGACCGACAGTTCATAGCTGCCCGACAGGTTATTGTAAGCGCTAAGACCCGCAATCGTGTAATGCAAATTATCATCGGTCAGGATGGAAACATTCTCTCCGAGCGGCTCGCCGTTCAATGTGATTTTATCTTTTGTAAATTGATTGGGAGCTACCGTTTTATTGAAGAGTATCGCCACACTGTTCACCGGTTGCGATTTTACCTGATCGGTCGTGAACGACAGGACGGCAAGTTCTCCCATTACTTGTATCCATTTCGTGCTTTTGCCTGTTTGTCCTTCATTGCCCAACAAGTCTTTTATACCGGCGCATTGCACGGTCAGTTCATAATAACCCGAAGCCGTAGTTACCGCCTGCAAATTCAACGCATAAGTAACGCTGTCCACTTTCCCTATCAGGATATTGTCGGTTGAAACATGATTTCCCTGATAGATTAATTGAATGTCATTGGTGGTAAAAGTATTGACATCAATTGGCCGGTTAAACTTCACGAGGATATTTTCGACCGGTTGGGTAGCTGCATCGGCAGGAACGTTTTCAAATGCGACAACTTTGGGATAGACTGTGTCTTTAGGTGCATAATACAAAGTATAATTCTCAGCAGCGGTAATTTTATCCAAAAAGTGAAGGTTATTTTCATACTTCGGTTCGCTGCCTTGCCGCATGGTGACATACGTTTGCCAGAAATTTTCTTTGGGTAATTCTAAATTGTCCGAGTTTCTGACTGCTTTTACCAATTGATATTCTTTCCCTCCGGGGTCTTTGATATGCCCATAGTTCCATCCCATCATGTAGGGAGTAACAGACAGTTTAGCTGTTAAGTTTGAAGAAGAAATTGGATTGGAAACAGAAGCGTCTTGAGCAACGTAAACATTGTCTTTGCCTCCGTTGGAGTAATAGATTTCGTCTGGCGTATCGTCCTTATCCGGAATATCGTTTACTAAGAAATCACCGATGTTGTCGTGTCCGGCTCCGTAGGCTTTTACGCTTCGGATCAGTTCATGTAATTGATAGTCTTTGATTAAGCTGAGGTTTTTATTTCCAAAACTGCTTAAATGCGTAACATTGATTTGGTAATCAACAAAATGCCCCATCAGGGTACTTGTAAACCACCATTGACCAATAGCTGACTTTTGCGGTTCTATATTGCCGAAATTGACATTTAATAATCCCAATTGCTTGGGTTCGTTATTGAAGTTGCTTCCGACTATATTGAAATCAATCACCAGCCCTTTTTGATTATCAACAATTTGGGGTTGCATCGATTCTACGCTCACATTTTTTGCCGTTCCGTATCCTTCGTTTTGTATCATCAGAGCGAGCTCGGCAGGAATAGACGGTTCTACTACATCTTCCGTCAGCGGATCATCGCCCAAAATATCGCGTTGCATGAAGTAGTGCAATACCAAATCGGGACTCGGATTGACTTGCAAAGTAACCGGATATAATTTTACGGTCACTTTTTCACCCAGACCAGGGTCAGTATAGGAAAGTGTTCCTCCGAAGGAATAACTCAACGGGACGGTAGGCGCAGCCTGTTTCGTCGGGATGAAAATTACGGTTCCCGCTTGGCTGTTTCCGGAGCCTACGCTGCCTGTTCCGCTCAGGAAAGCATCTTTATTGACTTGGAACAGATAGGTGGCGTCTTGCCCATTTTCGTCGGTGACCATCAGATCGAGATTGACGTCGGTAAGCGCTCCGGCGGCGCCTCCATTGTTCAGCGTCAACGTGCCTTCGAATGCCTCGCGCGTCATGGTAATCGTTTGTGAAAATTTAACGGTTACGGTAGCGCAGACGGAATTTGAATTAGTCGCTTCAGCCTGCCTTAAAGTGCTGCGGGAATTATCGGCGGAAGCTTTTGACGGTCCTAAATTGCAGTTCACCTCTATTCCAACAGATACACCGGAACCTCCAATTGTGCCGTCACCGCCGCAATCGAGGCAGGGACAATCGAAGCAATCGCCGGGGCCGCCCGGACCGTCCGTTCCTTTGCCCGGGGGAGGTGGAGGAGGCAAAATTATTATAGGAAGGCTGCAATCAGGCGCCGGCAATAAGGGTAATTTTCCTCTGATGTTATCTTCATAACCTTCAGGACCACAAATTATTCTGTAAATTCCTGTGATAATGGCGGTAACGCATGAGCCATCGCTGCTTCTCAATCCGGCGCTGTTTTTTTGTATCAAAAGTGGAACCGTAACAGAGCTTTTGGCATTCAAAGCAGGGAAATAATCGGCAAGCAACTTAAAAGTATATCCTTCGGCAACAGGCGTTTGGATATTAACATCAAAAGCTGCAATCAACCCATAGTTTGTCACCGTAATATCTAACATTTTGCTTTCGCCCGGCTGTAAATCAATAGGAGTCTTATCAAAATCAAAAACAACTACGGGGCGAGGCACATTAGTTTCAAATTTTACAATGATGTCCGTCTGATATTTATCCTCGATTTCGGTAGGCACGACATCCCAAGTGAAACTGATTGCTTGATAGGAAAGGAAAGCTGTCAGATTGTTGACTTTTCCTGGATCGATTAAAATCGTATTTTGGTAATTATTGTGTTTGTCGGCTGATACTGATAGGGTATAGTATCCTTCCGGAATGTTGTCGGCGTTAAACAAGCCGGCGCTGTTTGTAACACCTTGTGCAATAATTGCTCCAGAGAACGGATGACGAATAATCACATTGGCGCCTGCTAAATGTGGAGCGCTTGCGGTGTTGTAAGTATAATCGTCCGTCACATCCACCTGAACGGAACCGGTTGCTTCCGAAACGGTTTCTATTTTAAATGGTATTTGAAAACCGGCGCCATTGGAAATTTTAACGCCAATCGTTCCAGAAATCGGAACATTCAGCTGTTGTTGGTCGGTTGGTTTCAGTTGCAAGATAACTTTGACGGTATCGTAAGGAGCTACCACAGGAATTTTTTGAGGCGATACCAAACTCATCCAGTCAATGGATGGGATGTTAATACTGACATCCTTTGCTTCAACTGCGCCGTTTATCAAGGTGATTTCGTAAAAACGAGCGCTTCCTTTTGTCATCGTTGTATTGATAGCAACAGGATTGGGCGTAAGTTTCGCCGTTTGCGGATGACAATAATACCATCCTAAGAAATCCAAGCGCGCTCCTTCGTCGGAAACGAGCGATACGGGTATTTTCACATAATCGCGCCCTTGGGTTGGTCCTTTTGGAGTTATCGTGTAACTGAGCGTTCCCGTTCCTCCAGCGGCTATATTGATAGGAGCAGATTGGATTGTAAAGTCAACATCCTCCGGAAGAACTATCTTGACATTCGATAATTGAACATTGGTGTTATTCTTCAATACAAACTCTCCGGTTTTGGTACTAAATTCGATTACTTCCCAAATCAAATACGGACTTGGTTTGTTTTTCCATTCAAATCCGGCAATATCAAATTCGGCTTTAGCATTGTTGCTTGCTCCGGGGTATCCGGCGCTTGCCGTATAATGTCCATTTTCTCCGGGCAAGGGCTGAAAACTGTATTTGTAGGCGCCCGATTCATTGGTTACCGTTGAATCTGTTCGGACAAATCCGCTGTTGTTACTTATAATCACTTCGATTTTCTTGTTTGCCGCCGGATTATTGTTTGCAAATTTGGCTGTTCCTGAAATAGTAACCGTTTCCTCTGATTTATACACCGGTTTGTCCACAGAAACAGAGGCTGTATAAGTAGGTGATAATTGGACGGGAGTTCCCATCTGATTATTTGCTGACGACAACTCGTCGATTTTCCGGTTGGAATTTAATACCACAATCATAAAATAATCGCCGGCTTTATCGGGTAATTGAATCGTTCTTACAAATTCAAGAATGCTTCCCGCATTGATGTCATTGTCCAATTCGCTGGTAGCCAATAAAACTCCGTTTTGAATTGTGTTGCTTTTAGACAAGTAATACTCTACTTTGGTTCCTTTCGCCAAAGTGGTATATCCCTGGTTGGCAACCGTAATCCTGACTTCGGCATCACCGCCTCCGCTAAGGGGCGAGCTAACCGTCACGTTAGTAACTGCCGGATCGGGTTTGTTTTGATCCGAAACCAAAATCCATCCGAATCCTGATGTGTAATTATCGGCTTCGGCTTGAATCCTTACCGTTTGATCGCCAACTTTACTTGGATCGATGACTGTATTTATATTGACATCGACCGACTTTTGTCCGGCAGGAATTACGGCAGTTGCCGGAATGGAAACAATAGTAGGCTCATTGACCGAAAGCCGTACATTGAATGGGTTTGATAAGTCGGTAGTATTTCTGCTGATAGTGATTATTGCAGCATTGGTCAGTCCGGCTTTTACGGTGCTTGGATTGGCTTTGACGCTGAGCGCCAAGCCGTCGTTGTCGAATATCGTAACCGTTCGACTGAGTTCCGTTCCCCCTGTTCCGGCGCCGGTTGTGCAATTGCAGGACGGCAAATAGATGGATGCCATAATGTTTACAACCCTTGTACCATCGACCATGTCGTTATCAATAACTCCGATATTGAATTTCTGTTGACTTACGCCCGCCGGAAAATTGATTGATGTCGGGAGTATAAGCATACCTGTTTTGTCGGGCTTCAAGTTAAGCGTTACGGCAACTTCCGGTTTATCTAATCGCTTGATGACTGCATAAGTTGCATAGACGCCGTCTCCTTCGGAAATAGCATTCGGGTCGATTGTAAACTCAAAAGCGGGAATGTTTGCCGATACAATGCTTATTTCTACTGTTCCGGATTTATATCCTTCGGCTTTAGCCGTGATTTTCCCTGTTACAGTCGGTTCCGGTGTGGAAAACGTTTTTATACCAACGGGAAAAGTTACCGTTTGACTTCCTGCGGGAAGAAGGATGCTTGCCGGAACATTCCAACGCGCCGGTTGGTCTGCCGTAAGCGTAAATGTTGCATCCTTGGTTCGCGTCCTATCGGTAGTCAGCGTAACAGTGATTTGATCGCCATCGGTTACTGAATATTTGGAAGACATCAATGTTACGGTTCCTATTTCGTCGTCAATGATGGTTATTTCCTGAGACGCATCGGGATAATTATTTCCGGAAGCGGTTAAGCTAAGCGTTCTGTTTCCATCGGCAATATTATTATTAACAGGCAGTATGTCGAACGCAACCGCCGATTGATTTTGACCGATAGTTATGGTTGCCGGAAATGTGAGTTGATCACTCGCGGAGCAGGATAGCTGAAAAGTCTGTGCCACACTTCTGTTGCCGCTCATGGTTAAGGTTGCGCTGACGGGAGTCGTGGCATTTTCATCAACCTGACTTTGATTGAACGAAAGATAAAGCAATTTTTTCAACGTGGCGCTGTTCGCAGATAGCGCTTTGTTGTTTGCTTTTGCAGTTTCAAGTTCTACGATGGTAGCGCCTGGAACCAGGTTGACTTCCACTTTTACTTCTCCATCCATGCCTGGAATTTTCGGAATATTGAATTTGCCGTTTCGGCTGATGGTTTCATTCATTGCCAAACTGCCGGTATAACTAACGTTTCCTAATAAATAACGGTCGCCGGTCAGAGTGGATACGAGCGATACTTGCTCTGTCCATGTGCCGGACGCTCCGGCATTTCCAATATTTTTTACGCCCCACGAGACTGAGATTGTTCCGTTAGGCGAAATTTCAGTTTCACTGACGTTCACCCCCGATACTTGCAGATCGGGAGTTTGTGCAGCGCCAACAGTGAGTGTTCCGTTCTGATGATTCGAACCGATATCCGTTCCCGCCGCAGAGCTTAAAATCACTCCCGAAAGTGTCAAAGGATAGGTAGTTCCGGGTTGATAACCGATAGGCAACTCAATCGGAATATTGAGTAAAGTTCCGCTGTTGCCTTTGAAAAAATCATTGGAGAGCGAAAAACAGAGAAACATATATTGCGTAGCAGAGACTTTTTGGGGATATACCACCTGATCTCCTTTTCTGGATGTAAGTTCTACCGCTTTTTCGCTTACGATAAGTCCTTGCGGAACTGTCAACGTGAATTGAAAACCAACCACCTGATCGGTATTATTCAATTCGATAGAGATATTACTCTTTTCTCCCGGTCCTGCCGTAACATTGGCTACTTTCAGACTGTTTTGCGCATGTATCGCCGACGCGCCAAGCATAAACAGCGCCGTCAGGATGAATGTCAATTTTAAATAAGTTCGTTTCATATTGTTATTTATTTTATTATCATTTTATTATTAAATATTTGTAATTCTCCTTGAGAGTAAACCTCTATCCGGTAGAAGTAAATGCCTGCCGGAAGATTGTTTTTCTCGAAAAGAAATTCGTGTTCTCCCTGCGAGGTTTCCAAATGAGCTATCGAGTTCACCTGCCGTCCTGTCGAAGCAAAGACTTTTAATAAAACCTGTTCTGCTTTTTCAGGCAGGTTATATTTGATAATCGTTGTGTTGCTGAAAGGATTCGGATAGTTCGTTACAGATATATTCTTGCTGGCGTCAGTTATTTGCGGGATACCGGTTATGATTTGAATCGAATACGATATACTTGTTGCATTTTCATCAGAAATCAGAGCGTCAACAATTTGGGTATTTTCTGAAACTTTAGCTATGGCAATCTTTCCGGTTAATGGATTTTCCAAAGTATATCCGATAATTCCGGTTTCTCCGTTTTTGTTGAAAATTGCAAGCGTATATCCCGATTGTTTTGCCAAATCCTGAATCTCGGATTTATCGATTCCTTTCAGGCGGATGTCGAAAGCGCCGACTTTCTGATTCGGACTTTCAATGTAAAGGATACCGTCTTCAACGCTCAAAATCGCAATATTTTCCGTTCTCAGCAGGTCAACCGGCGAAGGCGCCG
>Ga0209629_10000668_pt1 | contig 19412 bp, 19 predicted proteins | sample TergutCu122P5_FD_187286 | JGI IMG/M metagenome (GOLD analysis project Ga0209629, IMG submission 187286) | Cubitermes ugandensis P5 segment gut microbial communities from Kakamega Forest, Kenya - Cu122 P5 (SPAdes) (version 2) | ecosystem: Host-associated > Arthropoda: Insects > Digestive system...
GATGCTCTCGCCACAGTTCGCCAGCGCCTGGCAATCCGTTCTCTATGGGAGCACCACAGGCTCAGGAGACATGGTCAAAGTAGCAGCCTCCCAGATCGGAAATCCCGGCGGTGCTCCGTACTGGTCGTGGTACGGTTTCTCCGGTCGCGTGGAGTGGTGTGCCTGTTTCGTGAGTTGGTGTGCCGATCAGTGCGGCTACATCAAGAGCGGCGCTGTTCCCAAGTACTCCTATTGCCAGACTGGCATGGAGTGGTTCCAAGATGCCGGTCGCTTCCAGCCAGCTCACGGCAGCTACACGCCCAAGCCCGGCGACATCGTCTTCTTCGACTGGGAAGGAGACGGACATGTCGATCACACTGGCATCGTCGAGTACGTCAAAGGCGGTGAACTTCACACCATAGAGGGCAACAACGGTGACGCTGTGCGTCGCGATAACTACAGTTTGAACAGCTCGGATCTTGCGGGATATGGGCTGTTGAATTAAAAGAGGTTCATTTATCGTAGTCGTGAGGGAAAGCCAAGATGAAGTACCCGCGCATATGAGTAATAAAGGCAATAGAGCTATAATATGAGCGGAAGGAAAGGATACAAAAAGGTCGCTTGTAATGGTCATAAAGCTAAGCCTCTCCTTTTCCGATTGTAGGATAGTTCATAGAAAGTATGGGAGAGAGTGTGGATTCACGAGAAAAACTGGATTGGGCCATAAGCCAATTTGAAGAAAAGCAGTCATTGATCAGATATGCCGATGCAAAGGCGGGACTAATCCTAGTTAGTGCCGGTATTTTTATTGCGGCATTTGTAAATTTGTACAAGGCTATGTCTGCCGATCAAGTAAAGCTTGTACTTCCGTTTCTTTTCTTCTTATTATCTTTTTCGGCAGTTATTATTGTGATGCTCATGGTATTACTACCAAGAATATCAGTTGCCGCAAGCAGTTTTAGATGCCAGATGAAATTAGCGGTAAAAGACGAGGACATGTCACTAATATGCGATACCAGCCAAGATGATTTGGCAGAAGACTACTTTTTGCAGTCACTCGAACTCGATAGGATACTCAGGAAAAAGAACAAATACATCAAGGTTGCCCTTATTTTGCTTAGCTTGTCAACGTTACCCTTTTTGGTAAACCTTTATCGTGCATTGTAGTCATGATTAATCGTCTTATTGAGGGCTATCGTGACGATAGCAGGGTGGTCGCCTTGGCTCTAGGCGGATCCTATGCGCGCAATACCGCCACAGAGCAATCTGACTTTGATCTGTTTATTCTTATCAGCTCAAGTCACTTTGACTTTTTTAGAGAGCATTTTTCCAATGAACTAGAGGATAAGTTTGATTTTCTCATTGCTGAGGAGTTCTTTTATATCGAATCATGGGGGTATATTTTCAAGGCTCTTGATAAAGATGGGAAACAGTATGACATTTCGATTTTGCCCGAAAACAGAATTGATGAAATGGGTATCAAATCCTCCAATATCGTTCTGATTGATAAAACTGGTGCATACACATCTGAGGTAGCAAATGCAAATGATGATATCAGCGAGCAACTGGGGCTAATGATTTCCGATAAAAGAATATATGCAAAAAGATTTATTATTGACACGTTTCAATTCCTCACAGCGTGGAAAGCAGCAGACTACTGGGTCATCGTTAAGTTCTTGGAAAAATTACGAAAATACTTGATGGTTCTTTTAAGGATTAAGAGTGGTTCGGTTGGGAAACATTCTTTTGCTCCTGAAAAGAAATTTTCTCAAGATGTCGGGACAGAACTGGAAGAGAACTATAGCGTGGGCAGTCTTCCGCACGTGGCCGAGACATTTAATTATATGGTTACAACTTATTTGATGTTGGTGGAGGATAGCGAAAAGAGAAACCTCGGTGCGGTCATAGAATTAGCAGGCTTCTGCGATTCAGAAAAAGGCATATTATTATGAAGATGCTGTTAATTGATACCGGCTACTTCAATTATGAGCTAAACGAGCCTTTGGGAATTGAGACGATCTATTCTTTTTTAAATAATACCTATGGTGATGAGATTGAAATAGATTTGATATATACCCTTGTTGATGAGGGATTCATTTTGAGAGACATCTATGATGCGGTCTTCATTTCCGGGAATTTCAATGACGATGGTATGCTACATGAGGTAATAAATTTCTATTCAGAATCAAACTTTAAGCCGCTAATAGTTGTTGGGGGGGTATATGCAACTCTCTCGCCTGAAACTTTACTCGATATGTATGAAAATATTATTTGCATCATTGGCGAAGGTGAAATATCTTCAGTGCAAATTATTGAAATGTTATTAACGAGCAAAGAGCCTGTCAACTTTGCGCAAGTGAATAATGCCGCATATATTTGCGATGGCGAAGTAGTGCACACTCCTCGCAAGATACTTGACCTGGGAACAATTCACCACCTGCCATATCGCAAATATCTTAAAGGTATTATTGACAACGGTGGTTTAGTCAGGCTTGAGGCCAGCAGAGGCTGTGATTGGAATGCGTGTTCCTTTTGCATAGTTAAATGGAAATATGGCAATAAAAAAAGACGATGTTATCCAATGGATAGAGTTATTAATGACATAGTGTTTCTTTCCAATAATGGTGCAAAAATTGTCTACTTTACTGATGAAGAATTTATTTCTTTTGATTATGACAGAGTGACTGAATTTTGTGATGAAATCATTAGGTTGAAACAATCAAGAATAGTGTCGGGCGATATGCAGTTTTTTGCTAGTACCAGTGCGTTATGTGTTTGCGCATTATCGAAGAAGCACGAGTCCCTTTTAAAGAAGTTGAAAGATGCTGGTTTTAGAGGGTTCTTTATTGGAATTGAATCCGGGTCGGAAACACAGCTGAAAAGGTATAACAAAGGGGCTACCGCGCAAGAGAACATTCAGGCACTGCGCCTACTCAACAAATACGGATTCTTTGTTGACATTGGTTTCATTATGTTTGATCCAGCAATGAGTTTAAATGAATTAACGGAAACACTGGATTTTATACAAACTTCAGATCTGTATTCCACAACATCGAGGTTGATAAAGGAACTTCGGTTGCTCCAGAATACCTCATACTTTGAGACATATGCAAAGACGGTTTGTGCCGAAAAGTTAAATCCCGCCGATCTCTCATATGAGTACAAGTTTACTGATGTGACCGTGCGCAAGCTATTCAGTGATATCTCTCATTCTGAGCTATTGGAGAGAGCTTATAAGCTTCAAGGGGAAATTCGTTCTGCTGATAAAATTGACGCCGCGTATCTTGAGGAATTAATAAAAATTAGAAAGCTTGAGGTCACTGTGCTGCAAGACAAAGTTTCTGATGAGAAGAAGGTGGTGAACTGTGGAGAAGGTTGAGGCGTTGGTAAAAGAGTGCAAAACAATAATGAGCCAGCAAAGAAGAATGCAACGAAGGAGCAGGAACTTATCGGTAAGTGCTGCCATGCTCGATAACGGAACATATGTATATGGGGTGAATATACCTAGAAGCGGTATTATCTGTTCCGAGATGGTGGCTTTGGGCAATTCATTGTTGGCGTCACCTGAAAGCGACATGCTGTACATAGTTACACTTCTTATGCATGGTGATGAGACTGAAGTTGTGCTTCCTTGTGGGAATTGCCGACAAAATTTGCTATATGTATATCCGAATGTCAGCGTGGTTCGATTCAATAATGGTCTGTACCAGCTTGAGAAAATACGGGATTTGCTGCCGTTAGCTTACGAGAGGAAGTAAATGTATGAGCGAGTACCTTCTCCTAGATGAAATTGATAATGGCATGGAGCTCGACGTAGCGCCCTCCGAGTTTTGGCTATTAAATTGCTTCTTCATCGTTCTGGATGACGGCACAAATAAATACCTTCCAATGACGTATCCGATTTATAAAATCGATAAGGTTACTGGTGAGGTAGAAAATGGTTTATGGACGCCTCCATATGCTGCGATGAAGCTTGATGTACGTGAGCGAATCCGAACAGTATCACGGATTAAAAAACTCTATGAAGACTTTTTGAGAGAGAATGACGATAAAATCAGGGAAAGCTTCTACTACTACTTTTATTATCTTGGAATTCATGAATATGATATTACGCATCTTAGGTCGTTTATTGAATATAAAGAGTCCTATTCAGAGCCCGGAAAATGTAAATGTTACTATATATGTAACCATTTTATTAAAGGCATCGATACTGTTGGCTTGGTGAATTTGATAGATCCAGAGTGTCTGAGGAATCTACAGTTTATCAATCTAAACTTTAATATCAATGAAAAAGATGTAATACAGGCAAACGAATCCCTCTACTTCAAAGGCAAGGTTCTTGCTACAAACCTTACTAACATTCTTAAGCAGAACTATTTCGAGTTGATATCAGACGAGAACGCTAATCATGTTGACCCCACGAAGCTATTTCATCATGAAAAAGGACTACTGTTTTCGTATGATATTAACTCAAGCGGCCTTATTCGAAATGAGATTGAAGATACTGCATACAGCCTACATGCTTCGGGCGATGATATAGCTAAAGAATTCTTCGATTTAGTTTGCCAGGTATTCGTGCAGGTATTTCAAGAAAATAATATTAATCAATTCAGAATGGACGGCGATGGTTTCATCGCATCAATACCTGAGAGAAACTACCACTTGTATTCTACGGCTGTTGCAGGAGGTTCTCCCATTGGTGTAATAAAGAAAATATGTGCTGAAGTTGATTCGCGAATAAATGAGCTACTTAAAGCCTCAAGAATAATGCTGAGTTCAAAAGCTGCAATTTATTATGGCGACTATCACTATGGTAAAGTTGCTGGGATAAGCTCGCTATACCCTACGTATTCAGGTAAGAGCCTGTTTACTTTAGCGCGCACGCAAGAGGGGCTTGCTGGATGGATAAAGGAGAAAAAACACAGGAACTCTTGTTTTGCGGTGGTCAATATTTGTGATGCTGATATGACAAATGAAGGTTTCACGAAATTGGATATGGTCAGTGCCGAGGTAAAGGAATCCAGTCTTGATTTAGTAATCTTTTCTTAAGAGGAACTCAGGTGTCGAACAGGCAAAAAATAATTGCGGCTAACGCAAAAAGGTATTCTCAAATCGAAACAGTCGATAGTTATCTTGGTGAAGAGTATCACAAAATAAGGATAAATCGCGCTATTGATATGTTTAACAGAAGACTGTTAGGTTCATTAAATACTCCTACAGAAGAAATCTGTGTACTTGAGTTAGCTTCATCTACTGGTACGATTGCGGCACGAATTTGTGAAGAATGCAAGTGCAAAGTAATTGCGTCCGATTGCGAGTCAGCACCACTTTACTATGCCAATGAGCGCGGAATCCAAACAGCTTGCTTTGATGCTTCTGGTGACTTTCCTTTTAGCGACAACTCGTTTCACGGTATTTTTGCCGGAGATATCATTGAACACATTTTTGATACTAGTTCATTTCTTTTTGAGTGTAGTAGGGTATTGAAACCAAACGGCGTGCTGTTGCTAACAACACCGAACCTGGCAACTCTGAAAGATCGAATATTGTTCCTAATAGGAAAAACTCCATCGCAGATTGACCCAATGCATGAATACTATTTCCTTCATATTCGGCCGTTTACTTATGATTGTCTAAAAAGATGTTTGGTTAGTACTAATTTCGAGAATATTGAGTTAACGTCTAACCTAGTTACGCTGGGCGGAGGAAAGAGAAATCTATTGCGATCTAGGTTGCTTGCTCGTCTGATTCCAACCATAGGGCGTAGTTTGATAATCTGTTGTAACAGGACTCTATAATGGTGGAAATGATGTTTGAAGATTATAGAGTGACAAAAACCGAATGGAACCGCGTTCTCTCAAGGTTCAAAAGATCGTTTAACCAACAGTTAGAGTATTCCTTGGAGCAATTTGATGTGTGTGATATTCATCCTACGAGTTTATTCATTCAACACTCGAGGATTGATTTTGCTAAGAGACTGATTCATAAGCTCCAAGAAGTACACATAGAGCTATTCGAGCCGATTTGTCTTGTAAGACCGAGTTCAATTAGGATTGTCCCACCTCCAATAATTGAAAACCGGCAAGGAAAACTAGTTCTATGCGATGGTACACATCGAATTACTGCGCTACGTGAAATGGGTATCCCCCGTGTTACCGCGATGCTAGTAACTAATACAACATTGCCATTAGCTGGAGATGTTACCAAATGGGAGGATATCACGTTTAACGATAACCATTACCATGCCTGTGAGAATTTTAGAAACTATAATCATGAAGGATTTTCTGGGTACTCAAAATTTTGTAATGGTGTAGGTTTTGCTCTCGCGAAAGGAGAACAGGAATGAATGACAGCATTCAAATTAGAGAAGAAATGTTCGAGGACAATCAACCACTGCGTAAAGGTGTGAAGCTTGAAAGGATTGCTATTGCTACAAATATTTTGGTTGTAGCACAAAGTGATAGTTCAACCAAGCATTTATTGTTGCACAATCTTGATCCTGAGAAACTGAACCAATGGTATCCGTTCTTCATATCTCATAATGCGCCGCATGCTTTTGCTAGTGGACGGTATGCGGATTTGCTTGCAGAGTTTAATAAAGCGGTTGATAGCAATGGCTTTACTGAGGAGAGCCGATTCTGTTCGGGGAAAAAACTAATTGAGCAAAAACTTGAAGTTGATGATATCGGTCTATGCAAACAAAAGATTCTGACTGATGAGTATTGGATAAAGTTTTCAGTTGCTCAGGGCATTTGGACAATGTACCTATTTGAGTATTATAAAATCGATATAAACTCTGATTTATTGGTTAAGATCTTAGCCGATCCCTGTTTTGTTTTACTACCATTACAGGGGAGTGCAGCAAAGCTGTGGGTAGAATCAGGAAAATATAGTGGGATAAATATTGTTGACAATATAGCTGCGCTTCTGAAGCAGGATTCAATACGTGATGTCTTGTTGGCGTGATAACAGCAATCAGTCCTCCCGTTTGGCGATCTCGTCGAATACACGGTCAAGCTCTTCGTTGGATGTAATACCGCGCACTCTGTTTCGGGTTTGCAGTTCAGACATGTCCAAGCGATAAAAGTGTTCCTTCCCGTCAGGCGCTTGCTTTTGTCTTATTAACTGGATACGACCAAAGACATCCCAGTGTTTTTCTGCGAACCTCGCTAAGCCAACAGCTTTGGGCCAGTTGTCTTTTCGGCTCGGATCGTGAGGCTCAAGTACGTCAAACACGTACTGTCCATCTTTGGCGCGAACGATTAGCAAGTCGGGGAACATCGACGTAATAACGCCACTCATTTCGTAGGGTATTTCAAGAGACCATCTTTTGCGATCAAGGTTACGGAGCCAGCAGACAGCACCATTTGCAAGCTCTTCATTAACCACACCATTCTCCCAGGAATTCAGAAAAGTGCTGAAAGTATCTTCTTCTGTGCAATACAAATGATCCTGATATCTTACGCTTTCATTTGGGACAGAAAAATCAATAGCTTCGGGTAGTAGCCACGGAATCGCGATTGGCTGCGACGATGAGCTGGTCATCCTTTCGTAGATAACTTTACGTGCTTCATTTAGCTTGGCGATGTCAAGCTTATTCTTCTCGTAAAGCGCAGCAAACTCATGCTCGGCGTACTTGCTTATCCGCTCCATAGCATCTGTATCATTTGCAAGAACAATGATTTCCAGCTTTACATCAATATGATCACGGTTACTGTTTCTGATCCAGTATTCAGTATGCAAGCCCTCACCTAGCACTCGTCCTGCCTGCTCGAAACGCTGCGATATGTCAAATCCGGAGACCGTCATAGTTTGCGTTGTCTCGTCAAGCATGAGCGCTTCATCCAGGTAGTCAAACGTCAGAGTGCCAAGAGCGAAACCGGTGACGGCTTTTACCTGCTCGTCATAGTTTCCACTTGTCTTTATTGAGGTAATCTCCTCACTCATTTTTGCTAAGAGAGCTTTTTTCGTCCTGCTCTGTGCATCAAGATCAACGCCATCCATTGTCAATGCCCGAGAAAGCTGAACGAGCAATTTGATCGGGGATTGTTTGCGGGCAGAATCGACGCGATAGGTGACCAGTTTGCCCATTGCCGCAAATACGTCAGAGTATTTGTGGTTTCGCCCCAGCGTGACAAGCTCTCGGCTTGTTCCAATATCAGCAGGTATTGCATCGTCGCTCTCGCGTAATGCCTTTACAACGTCCTTGACAGTGTTTGAGTCAAAGTAGGGCAAGAACAGGCTGACTGTGTTTAGTTCGGCGTCGGAGGAAACTCGTCTTGCCAGCGGGGTACGTATCATGCGACCAAGAAGCTGAGCGATATAGGTATAGTCTTGGGCACTTCGAAACGACATCATTGTCTCGGCACGCGGGCAGTCCCATCCAGTCGATAGATTCATTTTGAAAAATACAATCATCGCATTTTCGTCGTCTTCGATACGCGATGCGTCAATTTTCTGTATCTCAAAGCCGCGTACCTCTAACGATCCTCTATCGTTGAAAGTATGTACCGCTTCTCCCGGACGTAGACTTCGTCCAAGCACCTCTTCCAATACATCCATGCAAGCGCCAAGATCGGTATGGGTTGCTTCATGCTCATTACCATCCGCAACCTGGACGACAAGAACCGGCTTGACTACTTTCTCGTCTTCCTGCTTGCAGTAAGACTTCCAATGGTCACATTTCTTTAACCAGTTCGCTACCGCTCCTTGAAACATGGTGATGTCAGCACTGATAGCTATCTCGGGGTAATGAATGATGATCTGATCCTTTAATAACCCTGAGTCGCGTACTTGTTCCGGCGGAACGATTACTTTTTGGACAGTCGATGATGTGCCAGCGACGAGAGCGTCAAATCGTTGTGGAGTTGCCGTAACTCCGATTACGAGAGGCATCACACATAAATCGTCTTCCGGACTACCCTTTATAAATTTCTGCATTATCGACTCTGCTTTATTTTCCGCCTGTGTCGAGGTGTATGTTCCTCGGTGCGCCTCATCAATTACCACGTAGAACTGTTTTGGGCTTTGTTTTGCAGTGTTGGTCAGTGTCTGCCAAATGGGGTATTGACGACTATCTGAGGTGGCGGTCAGTAGTTTATCTGCACCAAGTTTCTGAGTGTTTAGAAAGTATACACAGTCACCCTCGAAATACTCCGCATTAAATGTAGAGTCGATTGTAACTAGATCACGGACGTGTATCTTGTCTGACTTGCTTTCGATTTTCAGTCGTGTCTGTTCATTGAGTTCGGGTGAATCGGATAGCCAAATGAACACAGAGTCTGGTTCTCCGACGCGATCTGCATCTCCATGTAGTATCTCTTCAAAAAGAGTAGTCATGATGATCGTCTTTCCCGATCCTGTTGGTGCGGAGAACGAAATAATCTGTGGATTATCCTCCCGTATCATAAGATGGGCATTGTCTATCTTGTCGTGCAGTTGGGCGAGGGCGTCCTCCTGAAAGGGGAATAATGTATTTCTCATCTTGCGTCCTTTCTGCTTCCCAGCACGAAGTTATCCAGGTAGTCACGATAGAGTTGGTAAGTGTGTTTTGTTTTGATGCCCGATGACATTTCACGAAATGCGTTTTCCGAGTTGGTCACGAAATACACGACTTCAAAATCATCCTCAGCTGCAAGTCGGTCGGCAAATTCTGCGTACTTCGTTTCATCTACAAGTACTGCAAAACTATTTTCGGGGAGTATCAAAAAGTCTGGTTCTTTATTTGTTGTGACGACTGGACGCTTACCAATAGCTCCTGACTTAAGCCATAAAAGCGGGAGGATCTCACCAAATTGCTGTCCCAGCGACACGGAGTTCTTATCCAAGAAGTCAAGTTTGAAGTATTCTACATTTGCATGAAATCCCTCGCTCATAGGAAGTTTCACGGGCTCCAAGACCTCAACGCTTCCGAGTAGTTCGGATACCCTCATCTTGATTGCATTAAACACTTGATTATCTTTTGTCACAATGTAGAAATCAGTAATATGATCTTGCTCTTCAAGGTCGCCGAGCCACTCGTCGGCAAATTCAGGGTTAAACAATATTGATGCGGTATACCGCTCTGAAACGATATATTGGCTATCCGGTTTAACAAGTGATTGAGGTAGTTTAGCTTTGCCGATGAGTGCAGCAATTTGCTTCTTCATGTTCGTCGTTAGATCAGAAGTTTTATCAAAAAATCCGAGCATGTAGAATGATCGCTGTACGTCCTTTTTCTTCGACTGATTTGTGTAATACTCTCCTTCAAGAGGGGTGTTATCAGTTCGTTTTCCAAGAATACTATGCTCCGTACGTGGCCAGGTAACTGAACGGCAAATGCCGCGCACCTCCCATTCTTGATCGCCGGGCTGAAACCCTGCTGCCCTTAGCTCGCATGACTCTTCTGCGGAGACCTCATTGTTTGTTACTAGTATGCATCGTCTCTTTCCGCTATCTTCAGTATTGATAAGATTTGTAGCATGGAGTGTTGTTCCGCTTCCTGCAAAAAAATCGACGATTAGAGCGCTTTTATTGTCTCTGACAACCGCAGCGATAGCATCTTTTGTTGAGTAGAGAGACTTGGGAAAAGAGAATGCTCTTGTTTGCCCGATAATACTTGACACCAAATCTGAACCCTGAGCACCTGCATCGTGAAGGCTTCTGTGCCATACGGTCATAATCTGCTTTGACTGTTCGGATTGAAAGTCAACTTGAACGGTGTTTCGCTTTTCATCACGATTTGTAATTATTACTTCACCAGTTTCAATTTGTCTCTGAAGACGCTGGCTAAGATATGATATGCCCCACGTTTTCCGTTTCTCATCATATCTCCCAAGCGAGATATATCCTTTTTCGAGAAGGGCATTGAACGTCTGCGTGCTCAGCATCCATCTGCCTTCAGTGAGATCGCTACGTATTGGCCATGCGACATCGTATCCATCTATTGTACTTCCGATATCAGGAGTTTCAGGATAAGGCAGCGCTTCCAGAGCTTTGATGATCTGACGATTCTTTGAGTCGATTAGTATTGGATAGAAGAGGTTTTTACTGTCTTCTCGGCGAGAGTCTGCTCCAGATCGAAGAAGACCTTTCCATCGAGGTTTCTTTTGTGGCGCTGGTATGCCAAGCAGCGAATCGTTTCCTGGGGAGACATACGCATCTGGCATAAAACAAAAAATTGCGTACTCTTCAACTCGCGAAAAACGACCTCGTGTATTTCCTTTTGGGTTTGTCACAATCGTCACCATTTGTATCACAGCCTGTGGGAACAAATCATCGAGTAATGCCCTCAAATGGTGCACTTCATGTTCGTCAATGGTAACAATCAACACACCGGTATCTGGTTTTAGTATTCGTGATGCAATTCGAAGTCGTTTTTGCATCATAGATAACCATTTGCTGTGCTGCCAAGCATCGCCAGGATCGACGTAATCGTTATTGTATTTCCAGTCCTTTTCTCGATTATTATAGGGTGGATCAATGTAGATACAATCTACTTGTTTTGGGTAAAGGTACTCCAATAATTGAAGAGCGTGGTAGTTGTCTGCTTCGATAAGGGTATGCCATAAAGCACTTTCTGGAGCAGCTTCTACTGAATTAATTGGAATTAGCGTTGGAAATATCGGATCACCAAATTGGGCGACTGTTACGAGTTCATTTAATTGGATTTCGCTGGTGACACCAGTTGTTTTGTTTCGGCAAATGGCATTGCCCGCATTGAGCTTTATTACAGTGTAGACATCACTAATTTCTCCAGTCTTTCGTGTAACGGCGGAACCTTGTCTTATGCTAATTCCATATAGAGGAGTGCATTCTGGAATGTGCTCCTCGAACACGAGACCAAACTTCTTGTTTTTTGACAATCGCGTAAATTCCTGATCCAGACGGTTGCGCAAAGCAGTGTCAGAAATTTGCCTAAGCAAGTCGTTGATTGCGGCCATAGCTCTATTCCTCCTGCATATTAGTTACCACTCTCACGCTTGCTCCAAGAACGGCCGAATAGTTCATGACCGTCCGATAAGCGAAGAATAGTCGTGCTCTCTAAAATGTTATGTGCTGGTTCAAGCGTTGCCTCGGCTTTATCGAAAGCGATGAAAATCTGTTTACTACTTTTCTGAAATTGCTCCAGAATATGCTCCAAGTAAGCGTCCTCGATACGCTTCAGGATATTGGAGTCGTGAATCATAGCAGGAATGGGACAGAGCGCCAGAATGCTTAGATCATAAAGGACAAGCCCTTTATATGCCGCTCCCTCACTCGTGTTTCCAGGAGTTGCAAAAGTGATCTCTTTGTCACGGCTGATTTTCAAAAACGGTGCCGTCTCCTGATCCTCAGTAACCGCATCATTAACGGTACTCATTTTGTGCGTAATGTTACCCTGAATCATCTCAAGTTGCTCGACTTGCTGGCGAAGTAGGCTTTCTAACTGACGTTCTGCCTCTGCCCGCCTTTCTTGTCTGTCAACTTGGCGGATTAACTCAGCAGTTTCGTCTTCAAGTTTATCTATCTGTTTTGAAACATTGATACATTGGGTTAGTGTGCTTTCAGACATTTCCTTTGCTAGGCCAGACTTTTCGACTCTTTTTTGAGCACGCTGAATTTCGTCATCATAATACTGAACTAATTGGCGAAGCTGTGCCGCCTCCTGCTCCATTTCTTCACTTAGAATTTCACGGATCCTTTTGTGAAAATACTCGATTTCGGTAAAGGCTTTGATATCGGCATTTGGGAAGAATTTTAATAGAGAGTCAAACTCGCCAGCTGATTCCAGAATGCTATCGGAAACATTATCTTCTATTGCAGCTAGCTGTGAAACCAAACCAGCACGTTTTCTACTAAACTCGAGCACCGTTCTACGCATGTTGTTTATTGCTTGCAAGTCCTCGGTGTTAAATCCAAGAGTGTTTAGCTGAACATTTTCATTTTCTCGAATCAACAGTTTAAGCCGTTTGTTGAGTTCCTCTATTTCTTTTTGGTTTGATTCAATCAATTCAGGGTCAATCACCAGTCGTGATTGTTTTTTTGCTCTTGCTCCACTGAGGCCAAGCTCTGCTTCTCTCTGCTGAATTTCCTCAACGATACCGTAAACCCCAAAAAGTTTCATCAGGAAATCTACCGCTTTTTCGTCATACTCGCGCGGCATTTTGTGCAATGGATATTTCTCAAGGGTATTCTCACGACCATAAATTCGGAAGAATCGTTCTGAGATATCCGAAAAAGAGAGTAAAGGTAAGCCGATCTTGTATTCTTGGTAGAGGAACTTTCGATACTCATCAAGGGAAATTGTTTCGATTAGATGGCCTTCGCCATCACAACGTGACACATGCTTAGGGTCGTCCGTATTTCGATAAAAATAATGCTGTGCGCCATCAAACAGGAAAGTGAAGTAAACGGTATGAGCCCCAATTTCCTTTTTGATGTCGTCCGATGCTGTGTAATAAATCTCGCCACCAAAGGCATAGTCAACGATCCACAGGAAAGTTGACTTTCCAATAGCGTTGCTGCCGGTCGTGCTTCCCAGCACAGTATTAAGTCCTGGGCGAAGTCGGATGCGTTGGTGTTCCGAGGCGAACTTTTCACACCGAATCTCTAGCAACATAATGCAATACGCCTCCCTCTTCCAGTAGGACAATCACTCCTAAGGCATGCAAGCAGTCAAGTGCTGCAAGAAAGTCCTCCATGTCTTTCTTTCCGGCAGCAGTAAGTTCAAATAATTCTTTTGGAGACATATCTTTTTGAATGAGAGCATCAAGGACACCAGGGAAGCGAGCCAATACACTCTTTTTATAAGGTGTCACTTTATTCGGTAATCTCATCGAATACCTCGCATCGTTGAACAAAGTAGGAGATGATGACGGTACAGGCTTCTCTGTAATTGCGTCCGTACTTGTCACAGAGGGTGTCTACCAAAAGGTTATATACCTCACTTTGGGTTGATAGATTGGCATTTGCATCCTCAAACATACTTCTGATGCTTTTTGCAAATTTGTCTACATTTAACTTGCTTTCTCCGGATAGTCGATCAAGGGCGTTGTTCACGGCTTCATACAACTGAGTTACATCATCAATTATTTTCCCTTTTAGTCGCTTATCAGATACTTTCTTCTCTACCTTAATAGGAGAAGTTTTTAGTTTCGTTGCATCTGATACATCTACGTGATCAATCTCGCGCAGTACCTCCTCGATCTGTTTTTCCAGGTCATGGTGCGATATTGCATCTCTTGCAGTTATATGATTAACCAGCTCATGTTTCGCCGAAAGGAGAGCTAGAATCTCCTCTTCTGAGGCGTCCAACATCTCTCTATTGCAATCAACACACAAAACGGTGTCCTCTGTTTCGTCCAAATGGAAGATTTCTGCATAGTTTACGTCGCGTCCATCTCTCTCAATCCCCAGTGGCTTGCTGCATCTTTGACAGCTACTTTTCGTGAGTGTCAGAAGAGCCAACATATGAGGATCAATGACGGGCTTATTTTCTGTAACTGTGAGAGGTTTAACGTAGCTCTGAGAAAAGGTAATCCGCCACTTTTGCGGTTCTAACGAGCTGAATAGATCGTTGTCAATCTTCTGCACGCTTTCTCTGTTGCCCCTATTCGCTACATATACTGCTGTATAAAGAAATACTCCGGCCAGAAATTCTTCAAATACAAAGAGCGTTTGGTTGTTTAGGCTTCTCTTTGTCGAGCCATTAATCAGTTCGACAGTAACATCCGGTTCGATGGAGTCGTCTTCTGCGATGATGTTCTTTAGAGCGAGAACTATGATGCTTTTCTTATTGCCGTCCAGCAGCGGCAAAACAGAAGATTTGAAATAATTGGCGACAGTGCGTCCATTGGCTGTTCTTGCCCCTTCAGTTGCGTAATCTGAGAGATTTTTCTTTCCGTTGACCAAATCTGAAGTGGCGTTATCGTCATCACATAGATTGCGCTCTGGATCAACTGAAAATAGAATTGTCCCGCAAAGCCGCTTTTGTGTGATGCTGCTAGCTTTGCATCGAGTTAGCACTGTTGCGAAAGTGCCAAAGCACAGCTTACTCATCGCCAACATCTCCCTACGGCATTTCCCATACTACTTAGTGACCGCGTCATCTTCAACAAAATCTACGATATCGCCGATATTCACGTGCAGTGCCGCACATATTCTTCCGAGCACATCCATGCTGACGGGAAGCCCCTTGCTCATTTTTGCCATTGTCGTTGATGTCAGGTTGGTTTGCGCCATTAAATCCTTTTTCATCATCTTCTTGTCAATTAAGAGCTTCCAGAGCTTGTTATAGCTAAAAGCCATTGCTTGTCTCCGCTCCTATCATCAGATAATTCAGATTCATTGAATGTAATATACCACTTGACTTGACGAAACGCAATCTAGTATTTATTTACGCGGACTTTAACTTTGCGAGTGCTGAGTTTGTTGTCAGTCGCTATTCAATAGAAAAGGAAATCTACTCACAGCGGAGTTGTGGCTGACTCGCAGCTGAGGACTTCACTCATATAGCTCGATAAGATGAATTGCAGATCGTAGCAGAGTATCCGAAAGGAGTTGGTGGTGATGAGCTAAGAAGGAGAGGCAGAGCAGCTGCTGTGGCCACGGCTGTTGTTTTGCTCAGCAAGTTAAAGCGGTATTAACCGCAACCCGGGACAAGGATATACATAATCCGCAAGAGCGCTTAACGACGGAGGTAAGTCCAGTAGGACTGCACCCGTCGTTTTTTTATTTGCTCTTCGGATTCATCGGCTCTAGCGGATTTCAGATTTCTGAATCTCAAAGGAGACCGATATGAAAAGCAAGCGATTCTATGTCGAAGTTGACGGCAAACAAATCCCAGTAACTGAAAAAGTCTATCGCGCTTATAAGCGTCCGCTTTGGGTGGAGCATAAGCGGAGCGAGCGATCTCGTCGCTGTATAGATAGCAGAGGCTTCCGCTGCATGGAACCATGCTCGAAGTGCCTGCGTCAGCGTGACGGAAGTGTGTTGTCGCTGGACAGGCTCCTCGATACAGGCTTCGACATCCAGGACGATACAGACGTTGAAGAGATCGTCCTCGCCAGACTTCTGTCAAAGGAACTCGCAAAGGCGCTTGGCGAACTGGATTCACTGGACAGAAGAATCATCAAGTTAGTCATGAAGGGGGAAACCGAACGCCAGATTGCTGGCAGAGTAGGGCTTTCTCAGAAAGGCGTCAATAAACGCAAGTCGAAAATCTTTGTCTTCCTGGCTGATCGGCTGGCGGACTTCAGATGATCTCCGAAAACAATTTTTCAAATCTGGTACTCAAAACCCCTCTCACTGTCCTGTGGATGGTGAGAGGCATTCCTCTCGCGCACTTTGACAAAAGAATATCCATTCATCAAGTACGTTCCTGTCACAGGGGCTTTAAGCTCCGAGCTGTGTAAGGTGGCTGCGCGAAGACGCTGGCGAAAGTCAGTTGAGCGGAAACATCGCCCACCTCGTGACCCGGGTTGCAACCGGTAGGCGCTGACCAGTGACAGGCACAATGATACTCACACCGACCGGTAGCCGGAGCGTTGAAGCTGAAGAGTTTTCAGTGAGCCGTCGCACGCAGCCGGGGTGTCTCGGCAAGAGCCAGAGGGGTGCAAGTCCCGTGGAGTCTGCTAGCAGCAGACCGCTTGATGATTTCCCTGGTTCAGGGGTGTCGAGGACAAATATGAGCTATCAGGCGCAGAAGCTGACTTACGGCAAACGCGCCAACCAATCAACTAACAAGTAAGCCGGGCGGCAGCTTGAGAGACGTATGCGCTTATGCCATTTGCTATAGGCAACCGTGCGCTCGTCTCTTTGCACATCAGCCGCTCGCGCTACATACACGAGAGGAATCCCTTATGAGCAGAACAATTACACGCGGTGACGTTTACTACGCAGATCTTGAGCCGGTCGTTGGAAGCGAGCAGGGCGGGATACGTCCCGTGCTGGTTATCCAGAACAACAAAGGCAACGCGAATTCTCCTACAGTTATCGTTACGGCGATCACGAGCAAAGCAAAGCCGAAACTGCCGACACACCTGCCGCTTACCTGCGTCCCTGAACTTGATCCGAAATCTGTCGCTTTGCTGGAGCAACTGAGAACGATCGACAAGAGAAGGCTCGATCACTACGTGGGTTCCATCGGAAAGAAGGCGATGCGTTTCGTAGACGCCGTTCTTGCTCGAAGCCTCGACATTAAGCCAGCGATACGAACCGATACCATGACGCTTTGCCATGTCTGCAAGGAGCAGTTTGAGGAAAGCGGTTTTGAAGTGAATCTACTGAGCCATCCGAGTGACCCCAAAGATACCTGCGATTACTGCAACCATCGCACCGGTTTCGATTATGAGATCGAGGAGGTGTGAGCGGTAATGACGCGGGGCTATCAAAAGGAATGGGATATTGAAGTCAAGGTCGAGAACTACTTGTTTTCAGTTAACTCGCTGTTCCTTACCGAAGGATCAAAGACTGCGGAAAATGTCGTGGACTCAATCCTGAAAGAAAAAGCAAATTGCACCTTTGAAAAAGCTCTGAGTAGCTGATACGTTTTGAATGTAAATGCCATGCGGTCACTTGCACGAAAGGAGGTGCCAAAATGAGCAACAGGAAAAGCCAGGTTGGTGACGCTGCATTATATATGCGGTTGTCACGGGATGATGAAGTACAGGGAGAATCCAACTCGATTACTAACCAGCGCAAGCTCCTGAGAAAAGTGGCCGCTGAAATGGGCTACAGAAGAACAAGAGAGTACATAGACGATGGCGTGTCTGGTACAACCTTTAACCGCCCCGCTTTCATCAGAATGACTGACGAGATCAAAGAGGGTCTTGTTGGGGCGGTGCTGGTCAAGGACATGTCCCGTCTTGGTCGCGACTACCTGAAGGTTGGTCACTACACGGACGTATTCCTGCCGGAAAACGATGTCCGCTTTATTGCCGTGAACGATGGTGTTGACAGCGATGCGGGGGAAGACGAGTTCCTGCCTATTCGCAATATCATGAACGAATGGTACGCCCGCGATGCTTCAAAAAAGGTCAGGGCGGCTCACCGCCTGCGCGGTATGTCGGGAGAACCACTGGGGCACCCGCCCTATGGTTACATGAAAGACCCTGAGAATCAGAAGCGGTGGATCATTGATCCTGAACCAGCCGCTATTGTGCGTCGCATTTTCAACATGGCCTTGTCAGGCATGGGAAGCGAACAGATAGCAGCCGCACTCACTAAAGAAAACTTGTTGACACCGATGGCGTACTGGGACGCAAAAGGTATCAGACGCGGCGGTGGAAGGCGGGTTATCAAAAGTCCGTTCAGTTGGTCGTGTTCGACTATCAATGGATTCTTTGACGTGCAGGAGTACTGCGGAGACATTATCAACTTCAAGACGACATCGAAGTCATTTCGCTCAAAGAAGCGCGTAGCGAATACGCCTGAAGGGGTCATGGTGTTTAAGGACATACATGAGCCAATCGTTTCCCGCGAAGACTATGAGCGGCTTAAAACGAAACGAGCAAGCCATCCACGAAAGCGTTCTGCTGTGACAAGACGCAACATATTCTCCGGCTTGCTGCGCTGTGCTGGCTGCGGTTCAAATCTGAACTTCCATGTCAACCAGAAGAACAGCAACATCACTTTCTACAGCTGCTCTAACTATCTGACAGGGCGGCGCAATTGTGATTCTACTCACTACGTCCGTGCGGACTTCCTGGAAAAGGTGGTGCTAGCTGATATTCGTCGCATAGTGAAACTGGCGCGGGTAAATGAGAATGCGTTAGCTGACAGCCTTACTGATGCCGCGATAAAGGACGTGCATACTCAGAGCGCTTCTTTGAGGAGAAGTATTGATGCCCTGAGGTCGCGAGACGCAGAGCTGGATCGTCTGTTTGAGCAGATCTATGAGGACAAGGTCTTAGGTGAGCTGAGTACGGAAAAGTTCGCGCTGCTCTCTAGTCGCTACGAAGAGGAACAGCTTGCAGGCCGCACTAAAGTCGAACAGCTTGAAGACGATCTTCATGCTCTGGAGAACAGAGCGATAAGGACTGAGGACTTTGTGAGGATGGTCAAGCAATGCAAGGAGATCAAACGACTGACGCCTAAGCTGCTGAACCAGTTCATCGACTGGATCGAAATACACCAGGCGGTTAAGACTGATGGTGTGTACCGCCAGCGAATCGACATCTATTACAGTTGTGTCGGCGTGATTCAGCTCTCAGAAGAAGTTCAGGATATTGTGCCCATGAAAGAGGTTACTCTAGATACGAGAAAGGGAGTCAGATTGGCTAACTCCCTCTCACAAAACCTTATAGCTGAATCTTTTGGCTAGGAATCTCAGATACTATAAGAACGTCGCGTATGGTCGCGGGGGCCGGATTTGAACCGACGACCTTCGGGTTATGAGCCCGACGAGCTACCAGACTGCTCCACCCCGCACTTTAGCGGATAACCAGTGTAGCATGTTTTCCTGATCTCTGCAC
>Ga0209629_10000669_pt1 | contig 19396 bp, 14 predicted proteins | sample TergutCu122P5_FD_187286 | JGI IMG/M metagenome (GOLD analysis project Ga0209629, IMG submission 187286) | Cubitermes ugandensis P5 segment gut microbial communities from Kakamega Forest, Kenya - Cu122 P5 (SPAdes) (version 2) | ecosystem: Host-associated > Arthropoda: Insects > Digestive system...
GTTTCGGGGAATGAAAATCCAAGGGGGCGCGGGGGACGGTGGCCCGGTTTGGCTGCTTCCACCCTGCTGCCACTACAGCCTGACGGCGGCTTCCCCGGTGACCGCCATATCCATCGGCGGTCCGCTCCGGCGGCGGCCACGGTAAGTCATATATGAAGAAGTTGTCCCGTAACACGGCAATTCGATTGATAAAACCGGCGCTTTATTATACAATGAATCCGGAGGCGGTGGAGATGTCCGTTAAACAGGAAGCCATGCAAGCGCTCGATACCCTGCCGGAGACGGCCACATGGGACGACGCCATATACGCGCTTTATGTGAAGCAGAAGGTTATGCGCGGGCTGCAGGACGCGCGGGACGGCAAGACCGTATTCCATGAGGAAGCCGCGAAAAGGTTGCTCGGCTAAACTGCGCGGACCGGCCTGGCCCAATACCCTGCGGCGTGTCCCGCCCCCGCGCCCCCGGAGCCGACCCAACGCCGTGTCCCGCACCCCGTACCCCTAAAATACAGCATAATATTCGAAAATTTGATTAAAAGTGGCAACAATCAAGTTAAGGGCAGTAAAGCACGTTCGGCAAAAAAGAAGCCCCGGAAAGCCCGTGATATAGCGGGTTTCCGAAGGTGTTTCTTTGAAAACGCGATTCTAAGGACTTGAAATGCGGAAGTTGCACGCGACCCCCTTGCGCGATCGTCATAAGAAAGAGCACAGGGATTAAAGGCCCCCCTCCCGTCATTTTGCACAATCTTTTTTTCTGACTTCATCAGGAGCCGCAATATTAATGCCGGACGTTCCGGGGGATGTAACTTGTAACTGTGTGGTCGTGTTTTTATATACCGCGTCTTTTTATATACATATATTTTTGTTTGCGAAAACAACATTGCTCTCACACACGTACCCCCTATATTATTAGTTACTTAGTTACAAGTTACATAATAATAAGGGGACGCTGTAGCAAGCGAAGCAGTCTCAGGCCGCTCCCTGCCTGGGTTTCCCCTGATTAACCCGGCGAGGCGTCATCGGTGGGACGATGTAACGAAGCCGGTTTCCAACAATGTTTTAGCGGTGGTTTTGAAGCGTTTTTAGCGGTTATTTGCTATAAAAGCCCGGTCGCGTCCAAGCTGTTTTTCGGTCTGCGCGGGGGAAAACACCTTTCGAGCAATGGCAAAACACCTCCGAAAGAAGGTGTTTTGGCTGTAAAATCCGGTTGAAACGAGGCAAAAACCCGCTGTTTTTCACCACCCTCTTTTTCCTATGTAGACATGGGTCGTTCGAACCCTATGCCTAGCTGACTCTCATTTCCGATCCGGCAAAAAATGGTGCAGCCGAAAATCAAAGCGGCAGCCGGGCATTTGATCATGCTTGGTTCTGCTTTCCTCCCTGGCAATCCACCGCGCGAGGTGACGGAGCAGGTTGTCGGAATCCGCGTCCAGCGTGTTAAGGCCCGCGTCCTCAAAGAAGAATCCCACGGGCGGCGTGAGTGCGCGCAGTTCCCGAATAAGAGCGACGGCCCCGGCTATGTTCCAGTTTAGCAGTGATAAACACCATGTCCTTTGATAACCTAGCTAACAGGGGGGTACAGCGTACAAGACAAAGCCATGATACCATTTTCTTCAAGGATAAACAAGGGTCTAATCGCAATTCCCAATCACGACGGATACCATACCAGGGGGTGAAAAGATGACTTCGATGCAAGAGAACAACGAACGGCCCCGCCTCCCGGAAGAAGACGCCGTGGTCTATCAAATCATAACTGTACAGCGCAACGGTCTGGCGGTCGATAGCCGCCCACGCATACAGTTCACCGGCGACTGGCTGCTCAGAATGGGTTTTGTCAGCGGAGCATTGGTGCAGACCCTCCCCGAGCAAGATGGCTTTGTGTTTAACCTGTGCGATGAAAATATTAAGTACAGCGAACTGTTTCACTCCACAAAGGAAAAGGGCGGCACACTCATCCGGTTGTATATCGCCGATCAGCGCACACAGAAAGGCCCCGCCCTCGTAACTACCGGCAAACACATCTACAGCGGCGGTCTGAAAATGGGTGATACATGCATCGCCAGATGCGAGTATGGCCGTATCCGGGTAAGGAAAGTCAGTGGAAACATCCGCCTGATCAACGTCGCGCGAACCAAAGACCCTCATACAGGTGAGCCGGTGCCAATGGTCTTTATGTTTGGAGATTGGCTTAATGACATAGGCTTCACTTGCGATACACTCATGACCGTGGCGTCGGAGCCAGGCTGTATTACCTTTACGGCCCATAATAAAGCCGTCGTATACAGCGAGATCGTGAAATTTGCGAGGAAAAACAAAATGCAGCTCGTGCAAGTATCAACGAAGGACGGCGCACCGCACATCACCTTGACAGGTTCCCGTATCGTCAACGCGGGGTTCAGCCTGGGCGATATATTTGCCGCCGAGTACGAGTACGGGAGCATAAGACTACAGAAACTCGACCCTCTAAGGTTCGGTTTCTGATGACATAAACCTTACGGTTTCAGAAGTTTACTGCGGCCACGGACTGTTAGTTCCCATGTGAATGGTATTCGTACCGTCAACGCTTACCGTGCATTGTTAAAAAACTCGCGTGGATTTCTGAGACTGTTCCAAAGGGCATAACGGTCGTTGTACCTTTTGGAACAACCTCTACTGCTATCCCGATGCGGTACGGATGCGGTTTGATCCGTGCAACGCTGAAATTTGAAATGTGTGGGTTGTTGCTTGTACCTTGAAAACTTGAAATGGTCATAGGACATCGGGTACACCAAAGGCGAAGGGTGGCGGTATGGGGTGAATCATCCGAAAATGCGCTTCACCTATGTCGGCGTTGACAGCCACAAGGATACGCACACAGCCGTTTTCCTCGATTGCTTCTTTGAAAAGCTGGGGGAAATATTGTTTAATAACCGGCCCTCAGAGTTTGGCGCTTTCCTGGCCGACGCTGAAAAGCTGAGGCAGGAAGGCACGGAGCTACTGTTTGGGCTGGAGGACACCACTTCCTTTGGCAGGACGCTGGCGGTTTTTCTCACGGACAGCGGCCAGAAGGTTAAGCATGTCAATTCACTCTTGGTGGCCAGGGAACGCAAGAATCAGAATATCACGCAAAAGACCGACAGCATCGACGCCGAATGCGCGGCGCGGGTCCTGCTCTCCAAGTTTGGTGAGCTGCCGGCCGCCGATCCGAATGATAAGTATTGGACTTTGCGGGCATTGGTTGTCCGGCGCGATCAGGTAGTGACAAGCAGTACACGCGCGAAGATGACGCTGCATAGCCTGCTCACACAGCACTACCCCAATTACCGTGAATTCTTCAAGTATACCTTCCTCAAAACGCCCCTCGCGTTCTTCAAGAAATACCCGTCACCAAAAACACTGGAAAACGTGTCGATAGAAGAATTGGCGGAGTTTTTCTACACAGAGTCAAATGGCGTGTTCGGCATGGAGAAAGCGCGGGAACGGGCGGAGTTTATCCTGGGCTCCCTGGAAGACACGGCGGCGGAATATCAGGAAATCCGTGATGATACGGTGCGCTCCACGATCCGGCAGCTTGAGTTTAACCAGGAAGAATTGGAACGCATGGAGTTATCCATGGCGGTATACCTCAACAGTTTCGACTGCACTTTGACCAGCATGGCGGGGATAGACGTGGTTTCGGCTTGCCAGATGATGTCCTGCATCGGGGACGTCAAGCGGTTCCCGACGCCCGCGAAACTGGCGCGGTACGCGGGGATCGCTCCCGTGACCCACGCTTCCGGCAAGAAGGAGATGCAGTTTGCCAACCAGCGCGGGAAGCGTGAACTCAACTCCTTGTTTTACATGCTGGCGGTCAGGGTCACTTCCCCTGTCGGGCCTCATAGCAAGATCATCAACCAGTTTTTCTATGATTACTTCCACCGCAAGATGTCCGAGGGCAAGACCAAACGGCAAGCCCTGAAATGTGTCCAGCGTCGGTTGGTCAACATCATCTGGACGATGCTCACCAACGGCGAGGAATACGTCAATCCGCCTGTGATGGACATGCCAGAGGATGGGACCAAAACCGGATAGTTTCACTTTCTCATTGTAGTGTGGTATAATTCATTCCGAGTATATCGATTCAAATGACTTGCCGTTGTACTTATATGGGATATTACAATCCGGTCACTGGGAGATTTACCCAGGAGGACCCGGCGAGAGATGGGTTGAATTATTATACCTATTGTACCAATAACCCCATAATGTACATTGACCCGACTGGGCTTGCATCGGTCAGCTTGGTAGATTATGTCACAACAATGGGAGGCACGGTAACCCCTTATACAGATAAACAGGGAAGACCCTGTGTTAAAGTCACGGCAAACGGTGTGACTCAGCGCTATATCTTGAATAATGGCACAATTGACGATTCTTTGTTAAACGATAAGTTTGGATTCACGAGTGTTCTCACCAAGGATGAGCGGAAATCGGGTTACACAATCGGTATTTCAAACGAGGAGATATTCGCTATTTCGCCGAGCGGTACGGCTATACCAAGATATGAGCGTGGATATCCATATACACCATTTGTCACTCCGACTATAACTGGCATAAAAGAAGGTGTCGTAGTTGGAACAGCTATAAGATTAGCTGTTGTTGTAGGTGGTGTAGTAAGAAGCGTAATTGTATATTTAGCTGATGGTGGTGCAGCTACTGCGTCAATAACACTCGCACCTCTAGCTGCAAACGAAGCCAATCAAATGCTTTCAAATGTCAGCCCTGAAAGAATTTACCATATTATGGATGAAGCACAAGGGCATGCTTGGGACCTAGTGGGAGCTACTGATTGGTCATCTGTTTCAAATGTAATAAATACCACTCTGACTAACGGTGTTGGTAGGGCAGTCTATAACGGAAATGCAATTTATTCCCTTACGATTAACGGCCAAACAGTTGAAGTTACGACAAGAATAGTCAATGGAGTAATCCAGATTGTTGATGCATGGGTCACAACGAGATGAGGTGTTTATGGGCTATTTTATTGAAGTTGAGCATCTTAGTGAACTTGAAAAACGAGAAAAGTGGGAAGTTGCACACAGACTGCTACAAGAAATGTGGTTGGCGGACAGGTATAACAGTGGAAAACTCATCCGCTTGTTATCTGAATGTTGGCACGTTTTGTCTTTGTGGAATTGCTGTATTAAGACAGATAATTTGGATGAATGGCAATTTTATGAGACACTGTTTGAAAGTGCAAAATTCGGATTATCAAATTTTGCACATGAACCTAAGTTTTTATGTATTGCGGGGTATATGATTTCATTGCTCCCTCATTTGTTTAGTATCAGCGACACGATTGAGACATATGAGGAATGGGAAAAAAAGGGTAAGGATATGCTCCGTGAATCGCATAGGCTTGATCCCTATGATCCGGTATCGGAGATATTCAATATCGGTCTTGTATCTGATCTAGCTGGATATAACACAGCAAAAAAACGCATACTCGATAAGGTTAATGTCGATGAACTTTTCCCAAATGACACTGTGATCGAATTGTATTTTAAGGGGATATTGACAAAGTTCATTAATTAGCCATAACCCAATGTTTGTCAGTGTAGCATTGAGTTGTAATCAAAGTTAGCATTTCATGCTTACAGTAGTTTTTCCAACGCGCTGGAGATAGAAGTTAATTTTCATTTTTTATCGTCTGGCGAAGTAGAAGAATAAACCGATCACGGGAAATGAAGAAGATTATTGCAAGGTGTTCTATACTGTGAGAAAGCACACTCCTTCCTAACGACAAGAGAAGCCCAAGAAAATGAAAAAAGGCTTTGCGGGACAAATATTCCCGCAAAGCCGTCGGACATTGACAGAATAATGGACAAGTGGTACATTCAAACTGCTTTTACTCATACGGAGGATAGGGCAACGCTGGAGAGCGACCTGAGCGCCGTATGAGGTTTGGCAGGAAGAGTGATACCACATGGTATCGCTCTTTTTCCGTTTTTCCACTCTTCCTGGAAAACCAAAGCGATAAACTCCGGGAGTTTGAGGGCAGCGCCCTCAAGGTTTGCTATTGACGCTTCAGGTTGTCAGAGCGGCCTGTTAAATAATCAATGCTTACATCGAAGTAGTCAGCAAGTTTGTTTAACACTCCCATCGTAGGTTCGTTTTTGCAAAGTTCGTAATTTTGATAGCCGACTTCAGTTATCCCCAAATCACCAGCTACTTCTCTTTGGGTCTTGTTTTTCTTTTTTCGACATTCCTTCAATCTATCAGCAAAAACGGACATTTGTAGTTCCCCCAAATTTTTTCAAAGAAAGCATTGACATAAACTTCGACATGTACTATACTGCGGACATAGTATAGTTTGTGCAACTCTATTCAATCTCTACCCCCCATGGCTAACAGGGGGGTACAGCGTACAAGCATCCTTTCAAGGAGTAGTTTGCAAATGCTATTATGCATGAAATTAAAGGAACTTCGTCTGAAAAACAATTTGACACAGGAACAGTTATCAAGAAAACTTAATGTTGCAACACACACCTATATTTACTACGAGACAGGAAAGAAATGTCCGTCAATAGCAAGGCTTACTCAAATTGCGGAGATTTTCAACGTAAGTATATCTTTTTTGATGGACGATCAGAACGAGGAAGTACAAAGCACCCAAGGGAAACTCGGCGCGAAACAGTTAATTGAGGAAATTAGCGGCCTGTTTGCAAGGAGAGAATTGTCCGAAGCAGAAAAGGATACAGTAATGGAAGCACTGCAAGAGGCATACCGGGTGGCAAAAGAAAAAAACAAACAAACATGATTTTCCCTCATGTCAACACTACTCAGTCCATTTCTCCCACCCACGGTGTAACCAAAGGGCATCAGATGTATGGATACCAAAAAAAACGTAATCCTCTATGACTGGCTTTCGTTTTCCTCGAAAATCCATACCGTCAAGCAAATCAAAGAACTTCTCGGCCTTACCGATGTCCCCTTCCAAGAAATATACGGCTTTTACGGTTACAGCAAGCGAATCACCTATGAGGGTGTATCCATTCTCTATGACGGCCACATGCCCGGTATGGGTGTTATGTTGGATATGAGCGGGCAGGGGTGCCGCACTTTTGAAACCCTCGGCACCGGCGACTGGGATTTCTTGTTTGAACTTGTAAAACGCTGGCAGGATGCAAAGGGCATGAACATCTCCCGGCTCGACATCGCGTATGACGATTACGAAGGAATATTGGATATTACGCAAATATGCAACGATACTGAAGCCGGATACTACATAGCAAGGACGCGCAATTTCGAGATCATCAATAGCAATAAGGGCAAGACCGTTGTCCACGGTAGCAAAAGTTCTGGCGTATTCATCAGGATATACGACAAAGCCAAAGAACGCGGTCAAACCGATGGCCGCCACTGGGTGCGCTTTGAACTTCAGCTTCGCGACGGGAACGCCCTGGGCTTCATACAAAACGACACCACAATCGGAAAAAAGTTCCTCGGTGTCGTTGCCAATTACCTGCGCTATGTCGCGCCAAATGAAGCCGACACCAATAAACGGCGTTGGCCTGATACTGCCTACTGGCAGAGCTTCGTGCAGTCGGCGGAAAGGATACATATCTATCAAAAGCCCGGAACCGAGTATAACGAAATGAATCTTGAAATCTTCGTGCTGCGAAATTCAGGTAACAGCATAAACGTGTTCCGCAAGATATACGGCGACGATAATCTGATCCGGGCGCTCGATATAAGGGACAGGGCGGCCAATTACTCTCCCAAACAAAAGGTGCTGATTGAAAGATATAAAGATCTGTCCGCGCAAACGCCGATGATAGTCGCCGAGCACCAGCTATCAAGCCCATAAAATACAGACAAGTCTTTCAAACAGCACTTCCGGTGCAGATACTCTTGGATCGCCTTGAATGACGGTTGTTGAACTCAGGCGGTGTATATCAACAGCCAGATGAGGCGTCAACATCGAAGGATGCAAAAAAGGAAAAAGCCCGGAAATCCGGGCTTGGCTTATATTGTCCTTATGACGCGTCTTCATCTTGGGAGAGCCTGCAGTATAAAGCCGTTATTTTATCTGACTGTGCCATTCTTTCCTCCTTTTTGGCAGCCAGATAACAGGATAGCTTAACCGCATTATACCGTATCCGCGCCGGATTGGCAAGTTGAAGAAATAGGACGATAATTTACGTATGGTATTTTTTTGGTGATAATTTTCGTGACAATAATTTTGGTTATCTTTACGTTGAAATAGGACACCAATCTGTACGTTCTGTATATCATCGCGATTTATCCAATTCCATGACAATCAGTGGTTGCATCAACCGTTAGCATTTATCCAACTCTATGGCAATCAGTGACTCTATCAGTTCATCTATGGACAGTACGGCATTCCCGCCGGATTGTGATTTTATTACGTAAGTGATATTGCCTATCCTGTGTTCGGTTAAGGAGATATTGTTTTCGGGTGTGATATGATTAGATGTAGAGTTGTTTTCGGATGTAATATTAGATGTAATATTGTTTTCGGATGTGATATTATAATCAGACAAAAAACCACCCCCAAAGAGCCTATGCAGGAGTGGCTGTAAATATTTCTGTGCCAGAATATATAATTGCCCATGATGCCGCCGTTATACACCCTGGGCCGCAAGAGTCAATAATCGATTTCCTGTGCCTGAATACAATCTATTTCTTGCACCTGAATACAATCGATTTCATATACCCGAATATAATAAAGCAAACATGAATCGGACAATCCCGTCCTGAAAATCAATCATTTTTCAAAGACGGGGTTTGACAGCTCTATGGTATCAGAACCCATATACGGGTGATAGAGCGTCGCTATGGGGCTGTAATGGTGCAAAAAACGTATTGTGAAATAATGGCGGTGCTCAAATGTCGGCTGATACAAAACAGCCAGTCTTCCCTGATTGCATCTTAGGGCCAGCACATAGTCCGCTTCTTTTTCAATGATTTTTTTGGCATATACCGGTTTGTGTACCCATAGCGTCTATGGTTATGACCATGCCTTTTTTACAGAACATATCCAATAACTCAGGGATTGCGGTTATCTCATTGCTTTTCTCGTCAGTGCGAGCTGTCTGAGAGCAAGCTGTAACTCGCTGGCGGATACTGTTATTACGTGCTTGGCTTTACTTTCCTTAATCTTTGCTTCTTCGGATAGTTTTTCCATCTATGCTGACATTGGCGATTCCTGATTCGGATAGTTTTTCCGTCCATACTGACATTTTGACGATTCCTGATATATCCGGATTATTGCGGATTGCGGATTATTGCGGCACACAGATCCAAGGTATTGTTTTGCCAAGCTTGCCATGATATAATATTTACCGGGTGTTATGCCTTGTGGCCGTCTGACCCTCGGTATCCCGTACGGCATTGTGTCACGATAATGAAAAGGGGGCAACTCACGATGAAAAACCGAACAAAAAGCCTCACAAGGAGCCTCATAGCCATGGCGCTGACGGCGTCGCTGCTGCTAGGGCTCTCCCCGCCGGCTGTATTCGCGGCGGGCGAGACCTGCGAGATCGTCCGGGACGGCTCGGTCTACGCGGCGTATATGACGCTGGGCGAGGCCCTGCCGCAGCTACATAGCGGCGACACGCTGCACCTGCTGGCCGACATCAACTACGCCGGCTATATCCTGCTGACCGGCACGGCCGCCAATATTTTCAATCTCACGATTGACCTGGACGGGCATGTGCTGAACTTAAACAGCAACGGCAGTACGGGCGCTATGGACCTGAGATATGCCAATGTCTCGCTTGCCAATGTGGGCGGCGGGGCGCTGAATATCACCGGCGGCGACACCGGCGGCACCTATTTGAACGCGTATTACTCCACAGTCACGGTGAGCAGCATAAAGGCGTGGCCGGATTTTTACTGGCATACGGTTCTGCTTGCGCAGTATTCGACCGTAACGGTGCTGGGGGACGTGGAATCCCTTGGCAGCACAAACGGGGCGGCCGGGATTGGCAATAACAATGTTGAAGCGATAAGGTCTTATTTAACAAAGCTGACTATCGGCGGCAACGTGATCTCGCGTGGCAGTTTGGGAGCTGGTCTTTACGCGGAAGGCGGAAATGATATTTATGTGGGCGGAAGCATACAATCATCCGGTTACAGCAGTTCTAGCCTCTATACTTACGGCGGCGCGGATCACCCCAATAAAGTCGTAATAGAAGGCGACGTAAATCGAATCGTCACTGTTAATGCCGACGACGACGTAACAATTGACGGGAATGCGAACGGTGAAGTCTATTGTTTCGGAGGTACGATTACGGTGTTAAAAAACGCCGCAGGAGTAGTCAACTGCAGTAATAGCGGCGTGGTCAACGTACTGGGCAGTGTCTTTGTCAATGTGGGCAGCGCGTATGGCATATACAGCGGTATAATTATCAACAAAGGCGGTGTCGTACATGTAGCCGGCGATGCCACATGCAACATGACAGACCTCTCCATTTCGGGCACTGCCTCCTACGCCATAAGAACGAGCGGCAACACTTCCACGGACACCGTCGGCATGACCCTTATCGACGGGAATGTGAACGCGGCGATTTTCTATGCCGTCTCCTCCGGGCCGCTGTCAGAAACGACGATCAACGGGACGGTTTCCTCCACGGGCTACATGTTATTCGACGACGGCTCCAACGATAAAACGAGCAAAACCGAGGCGGATTACGAGCCTATCACGACAAAGGACGGATACCGCACTTATCAGTATCCATTCGCCAACTTCGGGAACAAAACCGGTACGGTCTGGGTGCGGATCCCCGGCTCGCAGACCGAGACCTGGGCTTACAACGCGCTGGCCGTTAATCAGACAAGCGGCAAGCCTTATCTCTCCCCCGGCGACAACCTGCTGCTTAAGCTGTACGGCGATTCGGGCGCGGCCGGCACGGCGACGGTCACCTATGACGACCCGGTGAACGGCCTGACCGACGCCACGCAGACCGTCGCCCTCACGGAGGGGCAAATAGGCGGCGCGGCTTCCGGCATATACACGGGCACTTTCGCCATAACCGAGGGCATGTCGGCCATCAAGGGCGTCACGTTTGCGCTCACCGCCCCCGGCAAGACGCCGGCGGGGATCTCCCTGCCCGCGTCCAAGCTGCCGGAGATACGGGGCCGGCTCAAGGTCAACATCGTCAACCCCTATCCCGGTTATGTCATAACGGGCCTGCTGACGGCCAGCGGCAGCCACGGCGGCAACAGCGTACAGCTTTCCGGCGGGGATTCGGCGATTATCGACGGCTTGCCGGCGGGCAATGATTACACGCTGAGGATTTCAGACCCGGACGGGTACGTGTCGGGCAGTACGGGCGGGATTGAGATCAAACAAGGCCAAACCGCCGAAGCGGATCTCAACGTTACGGCGTCGGCCGCGGTGTCCGTGCGGCTGCTGGACGATCCGGCCATAGGAACGTATAATACGAAGATTACCGTCCGGGACGCGGACACCAAAGCGATTTTGGGCAGTCTGACCGCCGGAACGAACGGACCGCCCGCCTCCGTCAAGAATCTGTCCGTCGGCCGGAAGCTGGAACTGTTTGTCCCCGGCGGCCTCAAATCGATCGTTGCCGGCGGGGTAAATGAGTACATATACTATCCGGATATCGTCAAAGAGGTGACAACAGGCCCCGGCCTCAACACCGCCGAAATCGACCTGCGGGATTACGCAAACGTATACCGTAGGGACGCGACGCTCCAGGGCACGGTGACGGTTGGCAACGGCGGCGGGACGACAGTTCCGGGGGCGAAGGCGGCTGTCAGGGTGACCCAGACGGCTCCGGACGGCAGCAGCGTCAACTTTGACACGACGGCCGATGAAAACGGATTCTACAGCCTGCTTGTGTATCCAAACGTATCTAGGGTGTATTGAATATGGGTACTCCTGCTTGGACGCCATAGATACAAGCACTTTGTCCGCTGAACGGAAAAATGATTATGAGCACGTAAAGGTCAAAGTTTTGTTTAAGTTATGATAAATCTTGTCGTTGTATCTGGCTATAAAGATTCTTCCTCCTGCCTCTTAATATCGCTAAAATCAAAGTCGAATTCAGAGGCCATTTGAGGGGCTACAGTGATGTTTATTTCCGGGTGTATTATTTTATCATCCTCCGTCCTTTTATCGCCTAGAGGCGGTATTTCAGGCTCTAAATCGGTCTTGTGGGCGCGGTCACGTAAGTGGCTCCCCGTATAATAAAAACTCTGTACCTCCTGCAAATAATCATCCTTGATAATAAATCGCCCCTTGATATTATTAAGCGTGCTCGCTCCATCAGAGCCAAGCATAATCCGGCTCGGTTCCTTATCGACGAACCGCCCGCAAACTCTAAATGATACGTTATTTTTAATCTGCCCGTTCACTATGGTACTGTCTGGCCGTTGAATACCCATGATTAAATGAATACCGACGGCCCGGCTTAATCTGGTGAGCGTTTCCAGGCTATCATACAAAAGATTAGAAAGGGCTCTGTCTCTGGTTTTAAGTAGTTCCGCCAGTTCATCAATAAAAACAATAATGCGCCTTAACGGATAGTCAGTGCCAAGCTTGTTATAATCGTTGATATTGTCAACTTTATTTTTCCTAAATAAATCAAGCCTTATAGTGGTAGCCGTAACCATTTCCCCTAAAGCCTTTAAAGCTGATTTATAATCATAGCAGATTTCAACGTAATCACTAAATTCGGAGAATGATACGCCGCGTTTAAAATCAATCAAGATAACGTCATAGCCCTTGATTAAGGCTTGGTTTATCAGGCATTTCTGGATATTTGACTTTCCGCCGCCTGTTTCCCCGGCGATAAAGGCATGAGGGTACCTGTCTAAATTCATGCCCGCTATGCCATAATAACCAACCCCGATGTTTAGAACGTTTTCGTCTTTGTTAGTATAACTGTCTTTCCAATCAATTCTTTCGGCTAAAGGTTTATCTTGAATGACTAAACAAACTTTTTGATAGTCGTCCTTATCTTGTTTTATATCAAGGATTCTGGCATTTATGTACGTCTGTAAAACGCTTTGTTTATTAAGCCACTCATTTAAAGGCACAAGAGTTTTAAAGACAACCAACGTCGCAAATTCGGATATTTTTATATCGCCTACGTAATAAGGGGTAGCCTCATCTAAAGCCTGTAATTTGATATCTTTAAATATCTGGTTAAAGTATTGTCTTCTTCGCCTTTGGGGATAACCCTTGAAATATTCAAACAATCCCATAACAACGGCTAAAGCGAAAATGATTGTTAAAACTATCGAATAATCCGGAACGAAAAAGCAGGAGATACCTAAACCCAAATAAACGATTATTAAGGGCTTGTATTTGATAGAGCAAATTACAATGCCCGTAAATAGCAGCTTGGCTAGTCCGCCAATCATGGCGAAGATTATCTCGCCCTCGGATTTTGTTTTCTTGTTATCCATAATTTTATTAATCCCCCTTGTTTATAAATTGGCGTCTGTCTCGTATAAATGCTTTATGGTAGTATACGCCTCATAGTTAATGATGACTTTCCGAACAGCCTTTTTCGATACGGTATCTTTGTAAGGCATGGTGTAATTGTTCTTATCATGGATAACAAAATTTAAGGTCTTATAAACTTTGGTTTTCTGATTAAACTTCATAAAGCCATATTTTTCAAGCAGTTTTCTAAAAAGCTCCCGTTCAATGACAATCCGGTTTTTCTCGACCGGCTGAGTTTGCGCTAAAAATTCCACAATTGTGATAAACTCTTTAACAACTAAATCAAGCAGTTTCAACGTTTTGCCCCCTCTTAATATCTTTCTTTATATCTTTATTCGGCTCCGCAAATAAATGTTGGTGCTTTTTATACTGGCGTGCCTCAGCTTTTCCATAACGTGGCTTTTGGACTTGGTTTTGGCGGCGTAATATGTGGCTTGCTAACGCCGCACCCTGTAAGTCCAATGACTATGACCGCCGATATCAGGATAGACAGTGACAACCGCGCTATTTTGCTTTTTTTCATTGCTTTACCCCCTCTAAAATAATAAAATTGAAATGCCGTTATTATCATCGGGCCAAATAAAAACCTCATAGTTATATGAAGCTTTCGTATTTAGGGTATTTTCCACGAAAAGTGTACTTTTCATGGACACAGTTTTAGTTATATTATCGAATGATTTTGCCTAGTTTTAACCGCTGAAAATAAATTTTACCAGCCATATTGACAGATAATTCCACTTCTGTTATGATTATTTCGTTCTCCGCGAAAAGTACACTTTTCGCGGAGAACGTTTTTAAGGAGAGAGTTTTTAAATATGAGCCAAGTATACGCCTATGTACGGGTATCGAGCAAAGAACAGAATGTCGCCCGGCAGATAAAAGAAGTTATGAAGCTGGGCATTAGCAGAAATAATATCGTAATTGAGAAAGCCAGCGGCAAGAATTTTAACCGCAATAAGTATCATCAGTTAATAAAACGCTTAAATGCCGGCGATACGCTTTATATCAACAGTATCGACCGCTTGGGCCGGGACTACAACGGGATTATTCAAGAATGGAACCAGCTTGTTAAAGAGAAGCAAGTTATTATCAAAGTTCTGGATATGCCAATGCTCGACACGGATAAAGAGAGCAATAACTTACTTGATAAATTCCTACGGGATATCACCTTATTAACCCTGGCTTTCCAAGCTGAACAGGAATGGCACAATATCAAAGAGCGGCAAGCTATGGGGATAGCCATTGCCAAAGAGAACGGCAAGAGCTTCGGCCGGCCGAAGGCTGTCTATTCTGAAAACGAAATTCAGGTTGTTGAGGACTGGAAGCAAGGGCTTGTCCCTCTTAATGAAGCCATGAAAAGATTAAAGCGGAAGAAATCCGCCTTTTACCGGCTGGTGCAGGAATTAGGGTAAATAGTCAAACAGATTTCATGGTCAAGGGCTTTATGATAAATTTAATTCATAAAGCTTTTGTCATTTTTTGCTTGAAATTGTCAGTTTGTACAGTATATAATTATTATATTGACATAGGACAATTTCTTAAATTCATAGGATTTATTGGTGAATTATATGAATTTAGGGGTTGTCTCCATCGAGTTTCAATTACAAACAAGTATAATCCAGTCTTTATATGAGACGGGTATTATAAACGAAAGGGTTTCGAATGAATGCAAAAGAAGAATAAAAGAGCGTTTCTTGAAACTCCGGGAAGAATTGACGGGGGATGTGAAGGAATGAAAAAAGTTGCCGCTTATTGCCGGGTATCTACAGATAAAGACGACCAGGCCAATTCACTTAAAAGTCAGAAAAGTTATTTTACAGAGTATATAAACAAAAATCCCGAATGGAAGTTAGTTGGGATTTACGCGGATGAGGGCATATCCGGGACAAGCACAAAGAAAAGAAAGCTCTTTAACAAAATGATTGAGGACGCTGAACTTGGCTTGATTGATTTAATCTTGACAAAAGAAATCAGCCGTTTTGCAAGAAATACCCTTGACAGCGTCTTTTATACGCGCAAGCTTAAAGCTAGAGGGGTAGGCGTTAAGTTTATCAACGATAATATTGATACCCTAGACGCCGACAGCGAATTGCGTTTAACAATTATGTCCAGCATTGCCCAGGAAGAGAGCAGGAAAACGTCAGACCGGGTTAAGTGGGGGCAAAAACGGCGCATGGAAGCGGGCGTTGTTTTTGGACACAGTTTATTAGGTTACACTATCAAAAAGGGCAAACTGACAATCAATGAACCCGAAGCGGAGATAATCCGAAGAATTTTCAGAATGTATATCGACGATAATATGGGCGCGACAAAAATTGCCAAAGAGCTTGAAAATGAGGGAATAGAAACAAAATCCGGCAACAGCGAATGGCGAAGTCAAGTTATCCACAAAATATTGAGAAATGAAAAATATGTCGGTGATTTAAAGCAAAAGAAAACTTACACGCCGGACTATTTGTCGCACGAAAAAAAATATAATCACGGGCAAGAAGATTTTGTCATTATCAAAAATAATCATGAGCCGATTATTGACAGAGAGATATTTGATAAGGCGCAAGAAGAACTAAGGCGGCGCCTTAACGCCAAAGAAGTACAGCAACACCGTTATTCAAACCGGCACGCCTTTTCCGGCAAATTAGAATGCGCGGAATGCGGCTCGATTTATGTTGTCAGACAGAATAAACGAAAAAGCGGGACATTCCGCCGTTTCTGGCAATGCGGTAAAAAGGCGAAGTATGGACTGCCCCATGAGCTTAAAAGCGGTTATACGGTAGGTTGCAACAGCTTGTCCGTGTCCGATGACGTTATGAGAGGCATTACAATTGAGGTTTTTAAACATTTGATTTTCGACAGTGAAAAAATCAAGGAATCGGTTATGAAAAACCTTGTCAATGTGCTTGCGCTTTTTGAGCCGGAGGACGGTCATTCATTGAAAAAGCTCGAAAAAGACATTGACAAAGTATTAGCCAAAAAAGAGGAATTAATTGAGCTCTATTTTGACGGGGGCATATCTAAAGCGGACTTAAAGCTTATGAACGAAAAATACGAAAAAGAATTGGAACGCCTCAGAGCGCAAAATGTTGAGTTATCGCTAAGAGATAACAATTTAGGGAAAGACCAGATTTTACAAAAGGCGATTGAGCATATTGACGGTATTTTATCTTTTACCAAGTTTGACGATACATGCTACACAAACATGATAGATAAGATAGTCGTAAATGGCCGCTCAGATTTTGAATTTCATATCAAGGGGATATTAGATGATACATACGCCTTTAATATTAGTCAGCTATCAGAGATAAACACTCAAAGCTTAAATGTGGAAAAACCCTGTAATTCAGACGATTATGGGGGAGTACCCATTTGCAATCCACTCTATCAACTACTGTGTCAGTGGCCGGCGTGCCCGGTTTTTCCGTCGGCAGCGGCGCGACAAAGACGGGCGTCATGCCGGGGCCCGGCACTACAACGGTCGATATAACGGCGGCGGGCGCGAAAACTTACACTATATCCGTAAATTTGTACGCCAAATATCTGGGCTCCCCCGATTTCAACATAATAACGGGGGATTCGAGGACATGGGCCCACACTCCAGTCAGTATGACCAACACCAGAACAGGCCAGACCGCGGTTAAGTACTATCAGCAAAGCGGCATCTCAACCCCGGCATTCAATATCCCCGCAATCCCCGGCGATAAGCTGGTGATCAGCGTGCAGGGCGGTCAAAGCGGCCTGCCGAATACCCAAACGCCCTTTACCGTCGGCGGCAGCACGGACGTCTCGCAGGACGTATACCTGACGCAGGAAGGCGCGTATGTGGACGTCAAGCTGACCGACGCGGCGGGGGCCGGCATCAGCGGCACGCCTATAACCTATTACGGCAGTACGCAGCCCACGTTCGCTGTGCAGGATACGCAGACCAATCAGACGACGCAGACCTACACCGCGCGGACGACCGGCCCTGATAACTACCGCGTCTGGATACAAAAGGCTGGGACATATGTCCTTACGTTCAGCTCGGGCGGGTACGAGGCGTCCAGGACCGTCACCGTGGCGGACAGCGATATACTCTCCCTGGGCAGCGTCAGCCTGCTCAAGAAAAACAGCTCGGTGACGGGCCAGTTCGTCGTTTCGCCTTCCGCCGCCGCACCCGGCGCGACGGTCACGCTCAGACTGGACTACAAGCGGGTAACAGACCCTGGCGAACCGGGGGCATTGGTATTCCAGCTCCCGGCGGGGACGGTCTATGAGCCCGGCAGCCTGACGCTGAACAGCGCGAGCCTGCCCGACCCGGCGATCTCCGCCGACGGCGGCTTCGACATACCGCTGACCGCCGCCGACCCCGGGGCCGGTTTCGCCGCCTTCCGTGTAAAGCTGGATAAGAATATCGACACGAACAGCGTTTTTGCCTCCGCCATGTTCAAGCCGGACGGCGGGGACGCCTTCTATCTGGACACCGCCGAGAATCAGATCCGGACGCTGACCTTAAGCGCGCCCGAATATAGTGTAAGGCGCGATATGACCATACGCGGCTCCGCGCCGGCGGGCTGCGACGTCACGGTGTACGACCGCGGCACGCCCATCGGGACGGCCACAACCTCCGAGACCGGCGTATGGTATCTGAAAACCCTGCTGCCCGGCGACGACGGCGTGATGTACCGCCACGAACTGAGCGCCCAGGCCAAATATGACGGCGGTACGCTGTATTCCGGCGTATCGGTGATGAACTACGACCCGTCGTATCCGCAGTTGACCGGGCTGACGGTCTACTCCCCGGACGGCGTGCCCAGGTACATCGACCCGACAAACGGCGCGGTATACTTCCCTTACGCCTACACGGGCGCGCCCCTGAGGGTTTCCGCGGCGTTCAGCAACAACAGCGCCGTTACGAACGTCGTGATCAGGTTTGACTGCGGCAGCGCCACGACCAGTGCAAACGCAGCCTATAACGCCGCCAAGGGCTGCTACGACGCCACGCTGCCCAACGCGTTCCGGGGCGTCGGGTCTGCCACGCAGGGGCATATCTACGTGAGCTATGACACGGTGCCGGGCGCTTACGGCTTAAGCCCGGCGCAGCCCACCGAGGATCAGTTGCGCAATCAGCTCCTCAGCGATATGAGCAACTTCTCCGTCGGCTCGGTGGAAGTGACCGACGGCGACCTGCTGGGCGGCGGAACCGCAACTGAGGGCGCGAAGAGCGCCAGCGTTGACATATCGCATTCCGTCGGGGATACCGGCGCTAAGATGGTTATGTCCGTCAAGCCCGTGGAATACACTCCCACCGACCAGCAACTGGCCGACGCGGCGGCGTCCGGGGCCGGGATATACGGCTTAAATGTAAACACTGCGGATAACGGCGACGGCACGGTCACCGTCACCGGCGGCTGCTTCGTCCCCGCCGCCGCGCCCTCGCCGGCGGGTCCGGCCGGCAGAAGCTCCCTGCTGAGAGCGGGCGGCGCACGCGCCGGCTTCCAATTTGCCTTCAAATACACCACAGGCGCAGACAGCCTCTATGAAGAAGGAACCGGGGATTACGCTTTCACGAAAACGGATATGCAGATAAGAGACCGGATCGCCGCCGCTTCCTGTGAGCCCGAGCTGCAACAGCATCTATATGATATGCTCAGAACCAACGAGGCGATTCACGCGGCATATTTTGCACTTAGCATAGCCTCAATGAAGATCGGTGATTCTTTGGATTCGGTTACTTTTGGCATGGGAACTATTGGGGCATGGGCAGTCGGCTGGCTCTTTGGCAAAGGGTTTGGCTATATAGAGGATAAAGCTATGAATTCTCTGTACGAATCTGCCGACGCTTTGGCCAAGGTATGCCAGCCGCCCCCGCCGCCCCCGCCGCCCCCGCCCCCGCCAGCCCATCCTATCCCAATCCTCGACCCCAGCGGCATCGTCTATGAGGTCACGCCGGGCAATACGCTGC